>JAEEGK010000383.1_pt1 | contig 111559 bp, 89 predicted proteins | sample 8958771 | NCBI WGS metagenome assembly JAEEGK01 (sample SAMN16246547, study PRJNA631951) | gut metagenome | biome: gut microbiome; feature: rumen; material: SC-attached | host: Bos | place: Iran: Karaj | collected 2018-10 | reverse complement strand
AGAGGCATGAAGCTCACGTGTTCAAAGTGCGGAGACACATATCTTACTGTTAACGGCGGAAGCCTGGGAGGGCTTCATATGGCAGCGACTGCAGGCGGCACCCATGGATACTATAACGTAAAGGAGCAGAGGCTTGTCTGCACGAAAGAAGTAGGTGCTTATTATGACAGTAACGGGAACAGATGCAGTTGTATCTGCGATAAGATCGTAAACAGTATGTCAGCGGCGGCTCCCGAGCAGGTGTTGAGACCGGGAGAGGCGATAAACAATAAAGCTACTCTCGGACTTTATAACGGACAGTCAGTGGCGGATTACAGCTGTGAAGTTTCCGGGTTTAACCCGAACGATTATTCCGGTAAATGGCAGACAGTGACGCTTACTAGCAGGACTTCAGACTACCCTTACAGGATAAATGCATCGGGAAACCGTGAAGCGGGAGCCGCAAGTGTTCAGATAAGGGTAAAGATACTTAAGCCGGTATATAATCTTAGGATAGTAAGTTCAGAAGGAGGGAAGGTGTTTTTTGGCCCCGAAGGGGACAACGAAATTTTGTGGATAACTTTTACCGAAGGAGATAAAACGGTGGGAAAAGTTGTCCCTGAAGAAGGCTTTATTACCGATGAATTGATAATAGACGGGAAGAGAACAGAACCTTTAATTATGGGAATAAATGAATTCGAATTTGTCATGCCGGGTCATGATGTATTGATAGAAGCCTCTTTTAAAAGAAGCGAATGCACTGTGACTTTTGATCCCGCAGGAGGAAACTGGGGAGGCTATATTGATATCCATAAGGCAAAAGCTCATTACGGTAAAACTTATATATCGGATCATGTTTTCCCGATGGATCCAACAAAAGAAGGATATGTTTTTACGGGCTGGAAGAATGATAAGGGTGAGACGGTGGAAGAGACAGATGTATGTTTTTCATCGGAAGAGAAGTTATATGCCTGCTGGAAAGAGGTTTCTAATGAGACAAGGGAGGTTTACTTTGAGGATGAGATACCATGGCCGGAACCACTTAGTATAAGGGGCTTTACCTCAGATAAAAGGGATTTTTGGAGATTAAGTGAAAAAAACGGAAACGGAACAGGGACAGCTGTGAAAAAGGGAGAGTATATAAAAAGCATTGATAACTATTCCCTTTTCGGACGTTGGGAGCCTTTAAGCTACAGTCTGATCTTTGATCCCCGGGGAGGACAGCTGCCTTTGGGAGAAAAAAGGAAGCAGGTGTTTTATCATACCCTTTTGGGAGATCTGCCTGTTCCCGTAAAGAACGGAGCACATTTTGACGGCTGGTATTCCGATGAAAAAGACGGAGTAAAGGTGACTCCGGATAAAAGCATGACCCGGACAGGAGACGTTACTCTATATGCCCGATGGGATGAAAAGGGAGACAAGCTTCTGGCAGAGGGAGAAGTGACAGAAGTAAATAATGATCCGGTGAAAAAAAGAACAGCGGATAATACGGCTGTCACAAAGTCAGGAGACAGGCTGGGGATCCGTATGAACTTCAGGATACCCGGAGAATGGAAAGCGCCTTATAAAGTGGTTTTAACTCCCGAATATCTGATAAAGAAAAAAAATACCGGAGAATTTGAAAAGGCTCACATCTTTTCTACGGGGGTGGTTAATGATAAGCTTTTGACATTTTATGAAAGGGGACTTAGGGATGAGGATATTTTACGGACAGAATTAAAAGAAAAGGAGGCGGAGATTACTGTCCATTGGGTTTTACCTTATCTGTCCTATTGTGTTACGGATGAAAATTACGAAGAAATGAAAGAGTACTCAAAGATAAACACCTTGTCCGGGGAAGAGGATTTTTTTGAAAAGGATTGTACCATAAAGACGGTTTTTAATGCTGAGATCAGCGATGCTTCGGGAAAGACGGTCAAGTTTAAGGATATGATACGGGTTATTATAAATCTTGAATAAAAAAATGCGGTATGGAAAGACCATACCGCATTTGCAGTATCTTTAGTTCATCAGAAACCGAAGTATCTCTTGCAGTTATTGTAGGAGATATCCTGAACCATCTTCTCAAGGAAATCAAAATCAGCGGGATATTCGCCGTTTTCAACCCAAGTACCCACCAGATCGCACATGATGCGACGGAAATACTCGTGACGGGTGTAGGACAGGAAACTTCTGGAGTCTGTAAGCATACCCACGAAGTTTGAAAGAAGGCCCAGATTAGCGAGGCTGGTCATCTGCTCCTGCATGCCTGTCTTGTTGTCATTGAACCACCATGCGGAACCGTGCTGTATCTTGCCGATGGCATCGGAATTCTGGAAGCAGCCCATAATGGTTCCGATAGCTGCGTTATCGCAGGGATTCAATGAGTAAAGGATGGTTTTGGGAAGTTCGTCCGTGATAGCAAGGGCGTTAAGGAAACCAACCAGCTCAGCAGCGGAAGCACCGGTGTTGATGCTGTCGTAACCTGTATCGGGACCCAGCTTTGCATACATGTTCTTGTTATTGTCGCGAAGAGCACCGTAGTGAAGCTGCATTACCCAACCCAGCTTTGCATATTCTCTTCCCACGAAGAGCATGAAAGCTGTCTTAAACTTGATCTCGTCTTCACGGCCGGGGATAGTGCCGTTCATGCGTGCTGCAAAAATGTCCTCGATCTCTTTTTCGGAAGCGGGCTGATACATAACATATTCAAGACCGTGGTCGGAAACGAGACAGCCATTTTCATTAAAGAAGGCCATTCTGTTCTTAAGAGCGGCGCAAAGATCCTTGAAAGAGGAGATCTTTATGCCGGAGGCTTTTTCAAGTCTTGCAAGATAATCTTTATAGTCGGGCTTTTCAAGATTCATGGCCTTGTCGGGACGCCAGGCGGGAAGAACCTTCACGTCAAAGGCCTTATCTTCCTTGATCATCTTGTGCCACTCAAGAGTGTCCGCGGGATCGTCGGTGGTGCAGATAGTATCCACATTTGACATCTTAATGATGTTTCTTACGGACATTTCGGGAGTGTTTAATTTTTTATTGCAAAAATCCCAGGCTTCCTTGCAGGTAGCGGGAGAAAGGGGCTTGTCAAAACCGAAATATCTTTGAAGCTCCAGATGGCTCCAATGATAAAGGGGATTACCGATGGCTTTCTGAAGTGTCTCGGTCCACTTTTCGAACTTTTCAAAGTCGGTTGCATCACCTGTGATGTACTTCTCGTCAATACCGTTTGAACGCATCTGGCGCCACTTGTAATGGTCTCCGCCCAGCCAAACTTCGGTGATGTTGTTAAACTGTCTGTCTTCTGCGATCTCTCTGGGATTTATGTGGCAGTGGTAGTCGATGATAGGCATCTTTGCAGCTGCTTCATAAAGTCTCTTTGAGGTGTCATTTGACAATAAAAAGTCCTTACTGTCCATGAATTTTTTCATATTTTAACCATCCTTTCAAAGGTGAAACAAATACGTTTTTTGTCGGTACAAAAGACCCTTGTCCTGTTTGTTATCCGACAATCATATGACGTGATTATAGAACATATCTTTATTCAAAACAAGAGTAGAAACTTGTCAATAATTGCTTTTTACTTCATAAAAATTTACGGTTGCATTTTTCATTGTTAATGTTGTTATAATAGATTTGAAAGATTGTTGAATGTCTTTTGAAAGAGTTAAATAAGTTGACTTTGATTTTTAAATTGCTTAAAATTCGAACTGACCCGATGATCCCAAAATTTTCTTTGAAGGATATGAAACGGAGGAAGCATGGATTATATAAAGATCAATGAAATCGACAATGTTTGTGTTGCACTTAAAGATCTGAAAAAAGGATCAAAGATCCTTGACGGAAAAAACAGTGTTACCCTTAAGGAAGACATTATAAGAGGCCACAAGATCTCACTTAAGGATCTTAAAGAAGGCGAAAATATCATAAAATACGGATATCCCATAGGACATGCCACCACCTTTGTTCCTGCAGGCAGCCATGTGCATATCCATAATCTGAAGACTAATCTGGGGGATCTTTTGAACTACTCCTATCATCCGGAAAATGCCTCGGAGGACCTGCCTCCCAGAACTCCTGCAGAGTTTATGGGCTACGTTCGTAAGGACGGCTCGGTGGGAGTCAGAAACGAGATATGGATCATCCCTACGGTGGGCTGTGTGAACCCCATAGCCGCAAGGCTTGCGGAAAATGCGAAAAAGAAGATGAAGGGCAACGTGGAAGACGTTCTTGCCTTTGCTCATCCCTACGGATGTTCGCAGATGGGAGACGATCAGGAATCCACAAGGACAATACTTGCGGATCTTATAAAGCATCCCAATGCAGGAGGAGTGCTTGTGCTGGGCCTTGGCTGCGAAAATTCCAATATTCAGGTACTTAAGAGTTATATCGGTGAATATGACGAAAAGAGGATCAAATTCCTTCAATGCCAGGATGTGGAAGACGAACTGGAAGAAGGAAGCAAACTTCTGGATAAACTGATGGAATATGCGGGAAGTTTTGAAAGAGAGACCTGCTCTGCGGACAAACTGATCATTGGCCTTAAATGCGGCGGCTCCGACGGCCTTTCCGGTATTACCGCCAATCCTACGGTGGGACTTTTCTCGGATATACTTTGTTCCATGGGCGGAACCACCATCCTTACAGAGGTTCCCGAAATGTTCGGAGCGGAGACCATGCTCATGGACCGCTGTGCCAGTCCCGCACTTTTTGACAAAACGGTTTGTCTGATAAACAACTTTAAAGAGTATTATATCAAGAACGACCAGACCATATATGAAAATCCTTCTCCCGGGAATAAAGCGGGTGGTATCTCCACCCTGGAGGACAAATCCCTGGGATGCACCCAAAAGTCGGGTAAGTCCAAGGTAAGAGGAGTTTTGGAATACGGTGAGAGAGTGAGCGATAAGGGATTAAATCTGTTAAGTGCTCCGGGTAACGATCTGGTGGCAGCAACCGGCCTTGCGGCTTCCGGTGCTCAGATCGTGCTTTTCACCACCGGAAGAGGTACACCCTTTGCAGCTCCCGTTCCCACGGTGAAGATATCCACCAATTCAGCTCTTTACGATCACAAGGAGAAATGGATAGACTTTAACTGCGGCGTCCTTACAGACGGAAAAGACATGAAAGAACTGGCGGGCGAACTTCTTAAAGCTGTGATGGACATCGCATCCGGTAAGAAAGTTAAGAGCGAGATAGCCGGATATCATGATCTTGCCATCTTTAAGAGAGGTGTTACTTTGTAAAAAGGCACAGATTACAGTGATAATCTTTTTCTAACATACCCGTTTTTTTGGATTTTTGGGTTGGATTTTTAACAGTGCTGGGTATATAATACCCCTTGTTGCAGAGTTTATTTTTCAAAGGTGCGGATCTTAAAAAATCTTCACTTTTGAGTTTAACAACATATTTTAATTATTTTAAGGAGACCAAGATATGGCAAAAGTTATTACAATGGGTGAGATCATGCTCAGACTCTCTACACCCGGAAACGAAAAGATACTTCAGGCTGATGAATTTGACATCAACTATGGCGGAGGAGAAGCTAACGTAGCAGTATCCCTTGCAAACTACGGTCATGACGCCGAGTTCGTAACAAAGGTTCCCAAGAACCCCATCGGTGAAGCAGCCGTTGCGGCTCTTCGTAAAATGAACGTTGGTACAGGTTTCATCGCAAGAGGCGGTGAAAGACTCGGAATCTATTTCCTTGAAACAGGATCTGCAATGAGAGCCTCCAATGTTATCTATGACCGTGCTCATTCTGCTATTTCCGAGGCAGAGCCTTCAGATTTTGATTTCGATAAGATCTTTGCAGGCGCTGACTGGTTCCATTTTACAGGTATCACACCCGCTGTATCCGACAAGGCAGCTGAGCTCACAGAGCTTGCTTGTAAGGCAGCAAAGAAGGCAGGCGTAAAGGTTTCCTGCGATCTTAACTTCCGTAAGAAGCTTTGGTCCTCCGAGAAGGCTCAGAAGGTTATGTCCAACCTTATGCAGTACGTTGATGTCTGCATAGGTAACGAAGAGGATGCTGAGAAGGTTCTTGGCTTTAAGCCCGGCGAGACAGACGTTACAAGCGGCGATCTCAAGCTTGACGGTTACAAGTCCATCTTCGAGCAGATGGTTAAGAAGTTCAACTTCGAATATGTTATCAGTTCCCTCCGTGTGAGCCATTCCGCTTCCGATAACGGCTGGAGCGCATGCATATATTCCCGCGACACCAAGGAATTCTATCATTCAAGAGAGTACAGGATCACACCCATCGTTGACCGTGTAGGCGGCGGCGATTCCTTCGCAGGCGGTGTTATCTGCGGATTTGTTGACGGTAAGGATTTCAAGAGCGCTCTTGAGTTCGGTGTTGCAGCTTCAGCTCTTAAGCACACCATCCCCGGAGACTTTAACCTTGTTTCCCGCTCAGATGTAGACAATCTTGTAGGCGGCGACGGATCCGGAAGAGTTCAGAGATAATAACCCGTTCTAAGGTTAAGACAGAAATAATGACACAGGTTTTGTAAGGAGAAGATAAAATGGAATTACGCACTGCTGCATCCCCCAAGGATGTAAAATACTATACAACAGACAGACTTCGCGAGGAGTTTCTGATCGATGATCTTTTTAAGGCTGATGAGATAAAGCTGGTTTACAGCCACATCGACAGGATCATTACAGGATCCGCTGTTCCGGTAAAGGGCAAGCTTGTTCTTACGGCAGGAGATGAACTGAGAGCAGAGTATTTCCTTCAGAGACGTGAAATGGGCGTCATCAATATCGGCGGTGACGGTATCATTACCATTGACGGCAAGGAATACAAGGTGGCTTATAAAGAGGGCATGTATATCGGTATGGGATCAAAGGACATTACCTTTGCTTCCGTTGATGCAAAGAAACCCGCAAAGTTCTACTTAAACAGCGCTCCCGCTCACAAGACTTATCCCACAGTGCTTATCAAACCCAACGGAACACCTGAGCCCGGCGTTGTTATCATCCAGGACAGATTCAAGGTAGAGTGCGGCAGCCTTCAGGATGCCAATCACAGAACCATCTGCAAGTATATCCTTCCCGGACAGGTTGAATCCTGTCAGCTGGAAATGGGCATGACTCATCTTGAGGAAGGTTCTGTATGGAACACTATGCCTTGCCATACCCATGACAGAAGAATGGAAGTTTATCTCTACTTTGAAATGGGTGAGAATGACTGCGTATTCCATTATATGGGCGAACCCACAGAGACACGCCATATCGTCATGAGAAACGAACAGGCTGTTATTTCTCCCAGCTGGTCCATCCATTCCGGCTGCGGAACCAAAAACTACACCTTCATCTGGGGCATGGTTGGAGAAAACCAGGACTTCGATGATATGGACCATTGTGCAATGACAGACCTCAGATAGTGATAACAGGATCTTAGCGGAGCTTTATTGCTCCGCTTTTTTATTTCAACCGTTATAATTTTAAAAATCTACGAAACATTTCGAAAGTTTTCGTAGATTTTTTTGTTTTTTTCTGGTAAAATAGGATCATAGGTTTCGGATCGTTGCTTTTTAGGCAAATATGATCCGGTTTATAAAATAAACGGAGGAGAAGATCATGATGAAGATCAAGAGATTTATCGCAGCATTTCTCGCTTTGGTCCTTTCAATAGGATTGTTGGGGAATGTGGTACCTTCTGTCATTGCCAAAGGAGCGGACCTGGTCCTTAAAGTGCATTATCACAGAGTGGACGGGAAATATGACGGATGGGATGTCTGGCTCTGGGAAGCCGGAAAAGACGGAGCAGGATATGAATTTAAAGATGAAGACGGAGAAAAGGTGGCCACCAAGGTGCTTACACCCGGCACTTCTTCCGTGGGCTTCATTGTAAGGACCTCCTCATGGGCAAAGGACATTAATGAGGATCAGTTTATAGATGTTTCGGAGATGATATCCGGAACTGTCCATGTCTATATTGAATCCGGAGTTAAAGGATATACCAAAAAATACGGAGAGGATGCTGTGGTTGGAGTGAAGGTAGCAAATGCCGCTTATGAAAACGGTGCTGTGACCGTTACCATGACCGGTGAACCGGAGGGAGATGTGAATAAGTTTTTTAAAGTCAGCGGGCGTGACGGAGAGATAGCCGTGACCAAGGTTACCAAGATCTCCGGTACTGTATTTAAGTTGACCCTCGGAGCCGAGCTTGACGGTACGGGAAGTTACAAGCTGAGTTTTGAAGGAACTGAATACAAGATTAATATTCCCAATATTTATTCCACGGAAAGCTTTGAAAAGGAATATACCTATGAGGGGAAGGATCTGGGTGCTGTATGGACCAAGGATCTTACCACCTTTAAGGTCTGGGCTCCCACAGCCGACAGTCTGTCGGTTAATCTCTACAAGTCCGGTAACGAAGAAGCTGATGACCTGATCGAAAGACTTGAGATGATGAGGGGAGAAAAGGGAGTATGGACAGCTTCAAAGTCCGGAAACCTTAACGGAGTTTACTATACTTACACTGCTGTAGTGGGAGGCACGGAAAACGAGGCCGTGGATCCCTATGCGCGTACTACCGGTGTAAACGGGAAAAGAGCCATGGTCATAGATCTTGATTCTACAGATCCCGAAGGCTGGGACAAGGACAAGGATCCCCACTATGATATGCCCATAAATGATGCCATTATATATGAACTTCAGATAAGGGATCTTTCAAGCAGCAACAGTTCCGGGATAAAGAATAAAAGAAAGTATCTCGGCCTCATTGAAACCGGTACGAAGACCGAAGGCGGCGTTTCTACAGGCTTAGACCACATTAAGGAACTGGGTATTACTCATCTGCACATCCTTCCTTTTTATGATTTCGGATCCATAGATGAGAATAATTCCCTTGCCACCTTTAACTGGGGCTACGACCCTGTGAATTACAATGTTCCCGAAGGTTCCTTCTCCACAGATCCCAAGAATGGTGAAGTGCGGGTAAAAGAAGTTAAGGAAATGGTAAAGGGACTTCATGATAACGGCATTTCGGTGGTAATGGACGTGGTTTACAATCATGTCTACAACAGTGCCGAATTCTGCTTTAACAAGCTGGTTCCCGGCTATTTCTCAAGAGTTGATGACAACGGAAAGTACTCAAACGGTTCGGGCTGCGGCAATGATACCGCTTCCGAGCGTTCCATGGTGAAAAAGTACATTGTGGATTCGGTTAAATACTGGGCTGATGAATACCATATCGACGGCTTCCGTTTCGATCTGGTGGGACTCATCGATACGGAGACCATGAACGAGGTTATTAAAACCGTTCACGAGGATCATCCCAACGTGATCTTTTATGGCGAAGGCTGGACAATGTCTACAGCTGTAACAAAAGAGGGTTACAGCATGACTACACAGGTGAATTCCAAGATGGTTCCGGACATGGCTTTCTTCAGTGATGACATGAGAGACACTCTTAAAGGCAGTGTATTTTCAACCACTTCACTGGGATATGTTTCAGGGCTTACCGGAGTTACGGACAAGCTGACTTCTTACTATATGGCCGATCCCAACTGGACGGATGAGCCTGCGCAGATGGTGCAGTATGCATCCTGCCATGATAACAATACCCTTATTGACAGGATCACCTGTTCCACTCCGGATGCTTCGAGAGAAGACAGGATCGCCATGAACAATCTGGCGGCTGCCATTTATCTTACAGCCAGAGGCATACCTTTTATGCAGGCGGGAGAAGAAATGCTCCGTACCAAGGTAAACAGTGACGGAAGCTTTAATTCCAACAGCTACAATGCTCCGGATAAAGTGAACCAGCTTAAGTGGAACAATCTGGATGAAGAAGAATACAGAAATGTTTTTGAATATTACAAGGGGCTGATCGAATTCAGAAAAGCTCATGCTGCTTTAAGAGCATCGGATCATGATGTGATAAAGTCCTCGATGCGCCGTTTGACCGGTACTGAGGACAACGTGATCGCTGTCGAGACCGATGGCAAAGCAAGCGGAGATTGTGCCGACAGCATCATTGTGATCTTTAACTCCAACAAAAAAGAGACCGAAGTGACACTTCCCGACGGTAAATGGAGCATATGCGTCGATAAGGAAAAAGCAGGCGTGGAAAAGCTGGGTACCGCAAAGGGCAGTGTTACCGTACCTGCCATATCCGCCATGGTCCTTGTTAAAGGAAATACCGGAAGTAATAAGGGCATAAACAAGATCATCATGATCGTTTGTCCCGTAGTTGCCGGTCTGGGCGCGATAGCAGCGGGCTTGGCTGTTGCACTCGGCAAAAAGAAAAAGAAGGAAAATAATTCAGAAAACCGGAAGTGATAAAAACCCCCGGTGTTTAAAGTGCATCCCGAAGGAGAATTCTTACATTCGGGCAGTACTTTAAACACCGGGGGCTTTGTTTTATAGGAAAAATTGATCAATATCAGGCGGAATAACTTTCATGGATGACAGGTTTGGATTCCATATTCTTGTGAACATCGCTGGACCAGGCGATCTTTCTGTACTCGGAGGGGGTACAGTTGTGGCTGTCCTTAAATACACGGTTAAAGGTGGCAAGAGAGTTATAACCGCTTCTCATTGCTATATCCGCCACGGAATCACCCGTATCTATCAGAAGCAGTTCTGCATTGGTCATGCGTCGTTTCTGAAGGTATTCGTAATAGGTGACACCGGTGAAATCCTTAAAAAGACGGATAAAGTGAGACTTTGAAAAACCGGAGATGCCCACCACGGTGTCAAGAGGCAGGTCTTCCGAACAATGTTCGTTAATGTATTTACAGATACTGAAAAAGGTATCGATGTAGCTTTGCTGTCTCTGATGCTTTACTCCTGCGGTGCCGGAGTTCTGCATGAGGCAGATACGTCCCGCTTCCACAAAAAAGGAAAGAGTGAGGGCATGTATGCTGGCGCCGCAGAGGATGTCCATTTTTTCCTGCTCGTGGATTATCTTCCAAAGAAGGGAACGGAGTTTTTTATATTCATCGTTTTCTTCGTTTTTAGTAAAGATGGCACAGGGGAAGAAGCGGCTGTATGCTGCGTCAAATCCGCTGACCTCCCTGAGGATGGAATGTCTGACCTGAAAGATGAGCCTTTCACCGTCGGGAGGGGAGGTAAGAGTGTGCATTTCGCCGCTGGGAATGATGATGATATCCCCTTCGTTTAAAACGTGGTTAACGTTATCGATAAAGGCATTATATATGTTTTTTATGGGCATGATGATCTCAATGTCGGAGTGCCAATGGGCGGGATAGTCTTCATGTTTGGTGTTCATGTAGATCTTAAAACCGTCAAATTGGTCATGATGAACTATTTCTTTTGTACCATGCAGTTCTTCAATCATAAAGGATACCTTTCTGATGACTTATCATTTCTTCCTATTAAAATGATATCTGATTAAAAATAATCATAAAATATTTCTTAACGTTTTGTATTATACTGTAAGAATATACAAATTTCAACAAACAAAAAAAATATTTTTTAGGTATTATACACAGATTAAAAAGGTTAAATTTGGTTAAATGACATAATTAAAGTTTTTTTGTTAAATATACTCATGGGAATATTTGATCATTCTTTGGTACAGATTAGGAAGAAAAATGATAAATCAATGGTATAATCCAAATGTATAAGACGGAAATAAATGCCCCTACCGGGTAAATATAAAATATGTAAATGCGTAGTAATGTGTTTACGTGGAGGTATAGGTGAGTAACAGGATCAAAAACGTCAATTTCAACAAGACCAAGTTGGCGGAGTATAAAAAAATGGCAGAAGCCCTTGTGGCGAAAATGACTCTTGAGGAAAAATGCTCCCAGGTCCTTAACTGGGCACCTGCCATCGAAAGACTGAATGTTAAAAGCTATAACTGGTGGAACGAGGCACTTCACGGAGTAGCCAGAGCCGGTGTTGCCACCGTATTTCCCCAGGCTGTTACTCTTGCGGCGAGCTTTGACGAGGACCTTCTTGAAGAGATCGGAGATGCGGTTTCCACAGAAGGAAGAGCCAAATACAATAATCAGCAGAAATACGGAGATCATGACATTTACAAGGGACTTACCTTCTGGGCTCCCAACATAAATATCTTCAGAGATCCCAGATGGGGAAGAGGTCACGAGACCTACGGAGAAGATCCTTATCTCACTTCCAGACTGGGAACAAGATACATTGACGGTATTCAGGGAAAGGATGATAATTTTTTAAAGGCAGCAGCCTGCACAAAGCATTTCGCTGTTCATTCCGGTCCCGAAGGTATCAGACACAGCTTTGATGCAAAAGTAAACCAAAAGGATTTCTGGGAAACCTATCTCTATGCTTTTGAAAAGTGTATAGAGAACACACACGTAGAAGCCGTCATGGGTGCCTACAACAGAGTAAACGGCGAACCTGCCTGCGGAAGTAAGACTTTGCTTCAGGACATCTTAAGAGACAAGTTCGGATTTGAAGGACATGTTACCAGTGACTGCTGGGCTATCAAGGATTTTTATACCGGACACATGGTATGCAAGACACCTTTAGAGGCTGTTGCTCTTGCCATGAACAACGGATGCGATGTTAACTGCGGAGATCTGTTCAAGAACATGAAGCAGGCCGTTGACGAAGGTCTTGTTAAAGAGAGCAGACTGGATGAAGCACTTGTCCGTCTCTTTACTACCAGATACAAGTTGGGTATCATGGAAGGTCAGACTACAGAGTTTGACAAGCTGAGTCTTACGGATGTGGATACCGACGCCATGAAGGCTCTTAACTTAAAGGCTTCTTTGGAGTCCATTGTTTTACTTAAGAACGATAAGAACTTCCTTCCTCTGGATGTGAAGAAGATAAACACCATCGGTGTTATCGGACCCAATGCGGACAACAAGAAGGCTCTTGTGGGAAATTACGAAGGCACGGCTTCAAGATATGAGACAGTGCTGTTGGGAATTGAGGATTTTGTAGGAGATGACGTGAGAGTAATGTTCTCCGAAGGATGTCATCTCTACAAGGATAAAGTTGAAAACTTAGGACAGGTAAATGACAGAATGTCCGAAGTTAAAGGCGTTTGCGATAACAGTGACGTGATCGTTTGTTGCGTCGGATTGGATGCCGGTCTCGAAGGGGAAGAAGGAGATGCCGGAAACGCTTATGCCAGTGGGGATAAAAAAGATCTTTCCCTGCCGGGACTTCAGAATGAGGTCCTTAAATGTGTGCTGGATTCGGGAAAACCCGTGATCGTGGTGCTCCTTGCGGGAAGTTCTTTGGACTTGGGTTATGCCAAGGATAAGGCTGCAGCCGTTATATATGCAGGTTATCCCGGGGCGAGAGGCGGGAAAGCTGTTACCGATATCATCTTCGGTAAAGCAAATCCTTCGGGAAAACTTCCTTTCACATTTTACAATACAACCGAAGAGTTGCCGTCCTTCACCGACTATTCAATGAAGGGTAGGACATACAGATATATGGAAAACGAAGCCCAGTATCCTTTCGGATACGGACTCGGCTACAGCAGGTTTGAGGTTTCCGATGTTTCATTACCGACTTCCTGCGCTGAGGACAGGCTGGATACCGACGTGGAAGTCGGACTTACCCTGGAAAACAAGGGAGCCTACGACGGAGCGGAAGTGGTACAGGTCTATGTGGCCAGCGGAGAAGAAGGTGCTCCCAAGTATCAGCTCAAAGCTTTTAAGAAGATCCGGCTGAAGGCAGGAGAGAAGAAAAAGGTAACCTTACCGTTAAGCCGCGATTCCTTTGAGATAGTTAACGAAAAAGGGGAATTTTACGTTAACAAGGGAAAGAAATACAAAGTATACATCGGTATTTCACAACCCGACAAAGAAAGCGAAAAGCTTTTGGGCATGAAGCCTGCAGAAAAAGAGTTTGCCGTTATCTGAGGACTTGGAACAGAGGGATGTTCTGACGATCGCAACATTTGAGAAAGACTTGAAAGGAAAAAAAAGAAGATGGAGAACAATAGGGAAATAACAGCTTCGGTAAAAAAACGGAGCCCATGGAGGAAGTTTCTGATCTATATGAAAAGATATTGGCAACTGTACGCTATGCTGCTTTTGCCCATCATCTACCTGCTGGTGTTCAAATATCAGCCTATGAAGTATATCCTTATAGCATTTAAGGAGTATAAACTCAACACCAAGCTTTGGGATATGCCCTGGGCCAATACAGCAGGAAATCTGGACGTTTTCAAGTATTTCAAAAAGGCCATGAACACGGACTTCTACAATGCCTTGAGAAATAACGTGACACTGAACCTGCTGGATCTGTTCTTTGGTTTTCCCGCACCTGTCATCTTTGCACTCATTCTTAACGAACTTCCCTTTAAGAGGTTCAAAAAGACCGTGCAGACCATAGCATACATGCCTCACTTCCTTTCCTGGGTTATCATTTACAGCCTTTCCGTACAGCTGTTCGCTACAGGCAGTGGTCTCGTAAACCAGGTAATCACTCTTACCGGACGTGAAGCTATTCCTTTCCTTAATGAGCCCAATCACTGGATAGTAACTTATATCTTAATGGGTATATGGCAGAGCTTCGGATGGGGTTCCATCATCTATCTGGCCGCTATCGCAGGCATAAACCCGGAGCTTTACGAAGCAGCCTCCGTGGACGGAGCCGGACGTTTGAGCAAGATGTGGCATGTTACACTGCCGGGTATCAAGTCTACCATCGTAGTTCTTCTTATCATGAACCTCGGCGGTATCGTAGGCGGTGCCTTCGACAGGATATATGCGATGCAGAACCCTCTGGTTCTTGACGTTGCCGAGACTATTGCAACTTTCGTTTATAAAAACGGTGTAAAGCAGCTCAAGTTTTCACTTTCCACAGCTGTCGGTCTTTTCCAGTCGGTAGTCGGATTGTTCTTCCTGCTCAGTGCCAATGCGCTTTCGCGTAAACTTGGCGAACGCGGAATATGGTAAGGGAGGAGAACAAAGATGAGAGTTAAATCATTAAAAACCAGGATCGGTGACTGGATATTTGTACTGTTTTGTATATTGGTGGCTTTTGTTTGTCTGGCTCCCATGGTAAACCTTGCGGCAAAGTCGTTAAGTGCTTCCGAATACCTTATAAAACATGAGATCTATTTCCTTCCCAAGGGAATTAATCTTGATGCATACGAATATGTTTTTAAGGATTCAACATATGTAAGATCTTTTTTCTGGACAGTGTTCCTTACAATTATTTGTGCTTTTGTTTCACTGACCATGACTTCCCTTTGTGCTTATCCTTTGATCTACGATAAGTTAAAGGGTAAGGGGATCATCAATATCCTGATCACCATTACAATGTTCTTTAATGCGGGACTTATGCCCAACTACCTGCTCATGAAGCAGCTGAACCTTTTGAACAGTCCTCTTGTTCTTATTATCCCCAGCTGTTTGAGCATTTACAACATGATCATTATGAGAAGCTTCTTCTACGGTATTCCGGACAGCCTGAGAGAGTCGGCGGAAATAGACGGAGCATCTTACTTCAAGATATTCATAAGTATTTATCTGCCGCTTTCAAAGCCTGTTTATGCTACGCTTGCTTTGTTCTATGCGGTAGGCAGATGGAACGGATATACGGATGCACTTATGTACGTCACAAAGAAAGAGTACTATCCCTTACAGCTGTTCATGTACAATATCTTAAACAACATCAACAGTGTTGAGATCTCCACACAGGAGGGATTTTCAACACCCGGACTCAGTGAGTCCCTTAAGGATGCCATCGTTATGTTCTCGACGGTTCCCATCCTGTTGATCTACCCTTGGCTTCAGAGATACTTTATCGCAGGAGCTACATTGGGTGCAGTTAAGGAATGACCGGTCTGTCACTGCGACAAGCCGTTAATTCAAAATATTCCATTTCAAAAGGGAGGAAAAAGAAATGAAAAGAAAGTTAGTAGCATTGTTGCTGGCTGCAACCATGGTTTTATCCGTAACAGCCTGCGGCAAGGAGAAAGAAGCAGCTTCGACGACACCTACGCCCAAGGCTTCTTCATCCAACACAAGCAGTTCATCCAATACAGAAACTGCTAAGGCAACACCCACACCCGATCCTTCAAACGGTGAACTTGTAAACGGTAAATTCGTTAACACAAGAAAGATCACTGTTGAAGTTTACGATCGTGATTCCAAGACTCCTGCAGACAACAACGTATGGACAGATTGGATCAAAGAGCAGATGCTCCAGAAATACAATGTAGAAGTATCCTTCAGAGCTGTTCCCCGTTGGACAGAGGGTGATCAGATCAACAACCTTCTTGCAGCAGGTGATGCTCCGGATATCTGCTACACTTACAGCTATCCTACCATCCAGGCTTATGCAAACATGGGCGGTGTTCTTGATCTTAATCCCCTTCTTGCTCAGTACAAGCCTCTTCTTACAAATCTTTGGGATTGGCTTGGCGACGAGAACATTTACTATGATCAGGATCCTAAGACCGGCACAGTATGGGCAATCGAAGGAAGAAGAAACAATACCTATCGTATCAACACCTTTGTTCGTCAGGACTGGCTTGACAAGCTTGGTATGAAGGCTCCTACAACAACAGCTGAATTCGAGAAGATGCTCGTTGCATTCAAGGATAATGCTTCCACACTCCTTGGCAAGGATGCAGCTCAGATGGTTCCTTTCCTTCTCACACAGGATGTGGGCTGGACAGCAGCTCCCATCATCGAGTCCTTCATGGATCCCGATATCACAGATAAGGAACTCTACATCAACGGTTTCGATGACAGAAAGTTCACCGAAAACGGAACAAAGGAAGCTGTTAAGCTCCTCAACAAGTGGTACAACAACGGCCTCATCTGGAAGGATTTCTCCCTCCATGCATCAGGCGATTCAACAGGCGATGATATGTGCAAGGCAGGTTATGTAGGCGCATTCATCCAGAACTATGATTATCCTTTCCGTAACAACGAAGAAAGCATCAACGCTCTTCTTGCAAAGAATGTTGATCCTAAGGCTAAATTCGTAGCTATCAACTGCTTCACTGATAAGAACGGTAACTATACTCACTTCTCATACTCAGCAGCAGGCGATCGTAAGTCCTTCTTACCCGCTACAAACACAGAGCCTCTTGCATCACTTCTTTACCTTGATTTCATCTCTTCACCCGAAGTTGTAGAATATCTGCAGATCGGTATCGAGGGAATCAACCACCAGAAGCTTGAAGGCGGCGTTATCAAGATCTCCGGCGTTTCCGATGAGAACGTTAAGTACAACCAGAACTCCGGCCAGAACATCGATATCACTATGACATGTAACGGTCTCAGACTCAGCAGCGATGAGCTTACACGTAAGTCTCTTGCTTACGGTTACTCAGGCGTAGATGTAAATGACGTTGCCAACGCAATGGCAGTTGCAGAGAAGGATGCTGTATTACCTAAGAACGTTAACGTTGGTGAGATCGCAGCAGAAGCTGAAGGAACCGACCTTACCGGTAAGAGAGATGCTACCTTCAACCAGGCTGTAGTATGCAAGCCCGCTGATTTCGATAAGACTTGGGATGATGGAATGAAGACCTACCTCAATGCAGGTGGACAGGCTATCAAGAACGAGCGTGAAGCAGCATGGAATGCAAACTTCGGCAGCAAGACCATGATAGGCCAGTAATGGTTTGATGAAGTAAATTAGGCAATATTTGATAGCCATACAATAAAAATTGTATGGCTATCTTTTTCTTAAAAGTATATAATAGACGATAACAATATAATCACTCTATCATGGAGGAAAAGGTATGGGATTTAGGTTTGGTAAAAACATTAACAGAATAGCGCTTGAAAACAATCAGCTTAACGGAGTTATGAGGATTGCCAAGGCTTTTGGAAAAGATATCGAAAGTGTTTTCGGAGGAAAAGCCGAGATAGCTGAAGTTACTCCCAAGGATACCAGACTTGATAATGATATTATCATCAGAACCGATAATACCAAGTTTGATAATGAATATCAGTGCTATGAGATCTATACTGTCGGTAACACCATGGTCATTACCGGAAGTGATCTTCTGGGTACCATTTACGGTATGTTTCATGTTTCCGAAATGATAGGTGTTACACCCATGGTCTATTTCGGAGATGCAGAGCCTGTGAGAAGGAAGCAGATGATAGTCAAGGATTATCATTTCAGATCCAAGCAGCCCTCCGTTAAATACAGAGGCTTTTTTATCAATGACGAATGGCCCTGCTTCGGAACATGGATGAGTTCAAAATTCGGAGGAGCCAATGCTCTTTGCTATGAAGTTATATTTGAGTTCCTTCTCAGAATGAAGGGTAATTTCCTTTGGCCTGCCATGTGGGCAAGTTCTTTCCCCTGTGACGGCCCCGGAACCTTAAATGAAGAATTGGCCACGGAGCTTGGAATAACCGTTTCCTACTCACACCACGAACCCTGCCTCAGGGCTTCGGAGGAATGGAAACATGTATGCGGTGAGGATTCACCTTACGGTTCGGTCTGGAATTTTGACAAGAACGAAGAAGGACTTAAGAATTACTGGCGCGATTCCTTAAAGAGAAGCGGCAGGTTCAACCATCTGGTCACCATCGGCATGAGAGGGGAATATGATTCCGTCATGCTTGAAAATGCCACCCTTGAAGATAATATAAATGCTTTAAAGAAGATCATCCTTGCCCAGAAGGCATTGATCAAAGAGCAGGGAGTGGAACTTCCTTTGACGCTTGCGGTTTATAAGGAAGTGGAACAATACTTCTACGGGGATGAGAATACAGAAGGACTTATGCATTGGGATGAACTTAAGGATGTTATCTTAATGCTCTGTGAAGATAACCATGGCCACATGAGAGGCCTGCCCACGAAGGAAATGAGAAAACACAAGGGCGGCTATGGTATGTATTTCCATCTGGATTATCACGGCGGCCCCGTATCCTATGAATGGGTGAACTCCACATCCTTCCCTCAGGTATGGGAAGAAATGACGGAAGCCTATGATTTCGGGATCAAGGATGTGTGGGTAGTTAATGTGGGAGATATCAAGTTTAATGAGCTTCCTCTTTACTACTTTATGCAGATAGCCTATGACTATGAAAAGTGGGGTTCTTCAAACCTCAACAGTCCCGAGGAATTTACCTCCTTCCTTACGGATACTCTGTTTGAAAATGAAACTCCTACAGTAAAGAAGGAAATAGGAAAGCTTTTAACGGATGCTTATCAGCTTAATTCCCAGAGAAGACCGGAAACTGTTCACCACGGAGTATACAAGGTCTGTGACAATTTTGAAAACGATCGTATGATCAATTCCGTAGAAGAACTGGAAGACAGGGGCATTAAACTGAATAAAAAGATAAAGGCCGAATATAAGAACGGCTTCTATTCAATGATATACTGGCCTCTTATTGCCTCCACAAACCTTTACCTCATGTGGCTGTACAGTGATAAGAATATCCATTTTGCAAAACAGGGAAAGGCCATAGCTAACTTCTACGGCAAGCTGGCAACTGAACGTATAGCAAGGGATAAGGCACTTGCCAATGAAATGGACAGATTCAAAAAAGGCAAGTGGCATGGCATGCAGCTGGAAGCACATGTGGGATTTACCACCTGGAATGATTTTGATATGCGTATGCCTGTTGTTGCCGATTTTACACCTGTAGAAAAGCCTTCCTTAAAGCTTTCTCTTGCAGACAGAGAAAAGGTCTACGTAAGAGTTTACGGAAAACCCATGAAGATAGACATTGACAGATCCCTTTCTTATCTGGAGATAGCCAACTCAGGTATGGGAAAGATAGAGTATACCATATCTGAAAACACGGAGGAGGGTAAGACAGAGATCCTTAAGGATCAGACACCTATGCAGGATCTTTACAAAATGATCCGTGCCGCAGGAGATGACAAGGACCATGTTTATACAGTATCAGGATCCGATGGGACCGTTGTCGAGATCGTGAGTCACGGTTTCGGTGTTGAGTTCATTAAGACAGACAGGCGGGTTTTCGGTACAGTAAAGGATTACGAAAGAGAAGGTGCCATCAACTTAAAAGCTTCCGATTACACAAGACTGATACCTGCGGAAAGCGGTCGGTTCGTTCTTCTTAAAGGATACGGCAAATATGAGGAAGGTCTTAAAGTCCTTGACAGGATCGATGATTACGGTCAGAGAGAAAAAGCTCCCAAAGCTGTTTGGGAATTTGAAAGTCCTTATGAAGGCAAGCTTCATATAGAACTTGTTACTGCACCCACCAATCCTCTTAAGTTCGGAGGTGCATTAAATCTTAAAGTAGCAGTTAATGACAAGAGTAAGAAGATCAATCTTGTGCCGGAAGATTTTAAAGCGGGTGAAAACAGCGATCCTCGCTGGTGCAGAGATGTTATAGCTCAGGAAAGAAGAACTTTCTTTGAGGCTGACATTGTGAAGGGAACAAATACAATTGAGATCACAGCCATGGAAGTGGGAGTGATCATTGAAAGGGTGATAATTTATGGAACGGATGACTCCTACAGACGCAGTATCCAAGGGTAAGTTTTATTATCTGATGAAGAACAAGGCAATCTGCGGATTGCCTCAGCCCGGGGGCAAAAATATTCAATACCTTTATCAAAACGGAAGAATAGCAAATGCCTCCAGGATCATCGGAAATATAGAAGACGAAGAGATGTTAAAAATGGTGGAAACAGCCGATGGCTTTAAAAAGCTGATAGCCGGCATAGGAATATCGGCTGAGCTTTCGGAAGACACCAAAGCCTCTGCCGATAAGACTCTCTTTGCATTTCAGTTTTATGGACACAAGGATCCTTATGTAACGGGAACAACATTTACAAAAGAGGTACCTTTGACCGGTGTTGAAGAATATATAGATCTTTCAACGATCAATTGGTCAGAGGACGATGACGTTCCGGGACAGATACGTTTTGAATTCGAGGTTCCCGAGGTTTCCGCAAGTGTTACGGTAAAGCTCTATCTGCAGCCGGGATTTGATGCTCCGGAGGCTGTTCCCGACAGAAAGCCGGATCTTACTTCAGATGCATATAAGAACATCATATCCCGTTCGATAATGAATTACGGTAATCTTACCCGTATCCAAAAGGCTATGGAAGATGCAAGAAACGGAAAAGAAGTTACCCTGGCTTTTATCGGAGGTTCAATTACCCAGGGTGCCGGAGCCATACCTATCAATAACAGGTGCTATGCGTATCTTACTTACCTTAAATTCTGCGAGATCTGCGGCAAAAAGCCGGATGAGAACATAAAGTATGTTAAGGCCGGAGTTGGCGGCACTCCATCAGAGCTGGGCATTTTAAGATATGACAGGGATGTTACTCAAAACGGCAAAATAAAGCCGGATATTGTTATAGTTGAATTTGCCGTAAACGATACCGATGACGAGACTAAGGGAGTATGCTTTGAATCTCTTGTGAAGAAGATCATGAAGGGAGACAAGGCTCCGGCCGTAATGATACCTTTCATGGTATTTGCGGATGACTTTAACCTTCAGGACAGACTTTCAACTGTAGGATATAAATACAACCTTCCCATGGTCAGCCTTAAGAACGCTGTTTTGCCTGAGTTTTATCTTACGGATAAGGAAAAGGCTGTTATACACAAGAATGAGTATTTTTACGATCAGTTCCATCCTACAAATCTGGGACACAGGGTGGCTGCGGATTGCCTTGGCGAGATCTTTAAGGCCGCGGATATATATGCCAAAAAGAACCTGCCGGTCAAACTTGATGTGGCACCTGCCATCGGAGCGGATTTTGAAGATGTGAAGCTTTTTGATACAAAAGACAGTTTTGAAGGTGCTGAGATCAGTGTGGGCTCCTTCACGGAAACCGATAAGGAACTTCAGTCCGTGGAAATGAATTTTGATCTGACCCAGACTCCCGAGTTCCCGTACAACTGGCATCATGTTTCGGGTAAAGATGAGTTCGTTCTTAAGATAAACTGCTCGAAGCTGTTCATTATCTTTAAGGACAGTTCCTCTCCCGAGTACGGTACGGCGGAAGTACTTGACAATGATAAAATATCGGTTACAATGAATCCACGTAAGGTGGGCTGGACCCATTGCCATGCGATGCTTGTTTTTAATGAAAATTCTCCTTCCGACCACAAGGTGGTTGTGCGTATGCAGGAGGGAGACGAGGACAAGAAATTCACTATCCTTGGTTTTGGAGCCGTAAAATAATTCCCGCCTCGATGGAGAGAAGATGAGAACACTTTTTAATGGGAATTGGAAGTTTTTAAAGACCGGACTTGATGCCGAAAAGGCAGAAGTTTTGGCAAAGGAAGAAAAATTTAAGGCCGTGGAGATACCTCATGACTGGCTGGTGCATGATACCGCCAATCTTTATGAGGATTCTCTCGGCTGGTATATTAAGGACTTTGAAAAGCCCGAAATACCTGAGGGAGGCTATGCCTTCCTCTATTTTGACGGCGTTTACATGGACTCTGAGGTTTATGTGAATGATATTAAGATAGGGGAATGGAAATACGGTTATTCCTCCTTCTTTTTTGATATAACAACTGCTCTTAAAAACGGCACCAACAGAGTGCTGGTTTTGGCAAGGAATCAGAGCCCCAATACCAGATGGTATTCGGGAGCAGGCATATACAGAAACGTCTATATGATAGTAAAGGCCTGCGATCATCTGGAGATCGACGGTACATATGTCCACAGCGATACCGTAAGTCTCCGGGAGGACGAGGGAGATTTTGATATTACCGTAAGCAGTAGGTTAAGGACAGAGTCCGAGGACTTGATCTTAAGATGTTCGATCTTTGAAAAAGCTTCGGATAAAGAGGCTGTATTTGTGAAAGAAGTGAAGGTTTCGGGAGATGAGGCCGGCTTTAGGGAAAGAATAGAGAACCTTAAGCTCTGGGATCCGGCATCGCCCGTGCTTTACAGATTCAGGGCTGAGCTTTTGAAAAAAGGAGAGCTCGTCGACAGTGATGAATTCAATATCGGATTTAAAGATATCAAAATGGATCCGAACAAGGGACTGTTCATTAACGGCCGTCATTTTAAGATAAACGGTACCTGTGAACATCACGATCTGGGTATACTTGGTGCCGCTGTAAACAAGGAAGCCATAGCCAGAAGGCTAAGGAAACTTAAAAAGATCGGCGTGAATTCCATAAGGACCAGTCACAACATGCCCGCCAGAGAGCTGCTGGACCTTTGCGATGAAATGGGCTTTCCTGTAATGATCGAATCCTTCGACATGTGGGAAGGGGCAAAGACTAAGTATGACTATGCCAGATTCTTTAAGGAATGGAGTGCGAAGGACGTAAAGAGCTGGGTTTGCCGTGACAGAAACAGGGCCTGTCTTCTCATGTGGTCCATAGGTAATGAGATCGGAGATACCCATGCATCGGCGCATGGTCAGGAGATCACCAAGTACCTGATGGAGGAAGTGCGTAAACACGATCCCTTAAAAAACGGAGCTGTTACCATAGGATCCAATTACATGCCCTGGGAAAACGCCCAGAAATGCGCGGACATCCTTAAGGTAGCCGGATACAACTATGCCGAAAGATATTATGATGAGCACCACAAACAGCATCCCGACTGGGTGATCTACGGAAGTGAGACCGCTTCTCTGGTTTCCAGCCGCGGTGTTTATCGTTTCCCTTATGACAGAGTGGTAATGTCTGAAATAGACGAGCAATGTTCCTCCCTGGGCAATTCAAATACCAGCTGGGGAGCCAAGTCTGTGGAGGACTGCGTAAAAGCTGAGAGAGACCATGACTTCTCCATGGGACAATATCTCTGGACCGGTTTTGACTATATCGGAGAGCCTACTCCTTATCACACCAAGAACAGTTACTTCGGCCAGTTTGATACCGCAGGTTTTCCCAAGGACGGTGCCTTTGTTTTTGCGTCCGAATGGACAAGACCCGAAGACGGTATCGTTCTTCATCTGTTCCCCTACTGGGACTGGAACGAAGGGCAGCTGATCGATGTGAGATGCACCACCAATTGTTCGGCTGCAGAGCTTTTTGTTAACGGAAAGAGCATGGGCTGTAAAGAGATAGATCATGCCCACGGCGATGTTCTGGTTCCCACCTGGAAGGTTCCCTACCACCAGGGAGAGATAAGGGTTGCAGCCTATGACAGTGATCATAAAAAGGTGGCAGAAGCAGTGGAGCATTCCTTCTCAGATGCAGTCACTCCCCTCATTCAGGTCGAAGAGGCTGAAGGCATCAGAACGGCTTCGGAAGGTAGCGATAAGGAAACAGTTTCCTGCCTTATCCCTCAGGATGGCAGAAGCCTGTATTTCGTTGACATTTCAATGCTGGATAAGGATGGCTTTGAAGTGAAGAATGCCATGAACTATGTACAGGTCACGGTATCGGACAATGCCCGCCTTTTGGGCCTTGATAACGGTGATTCCACCGACTATGACCAATATGAGAGTAATGTTCGTAAGCTCTTTAACGGAAAACTTATGGCCATGGTTAAAAGCACGGGCGAAGGTGATATAAAGGTTACCGTTAAAATGCTTAAGGACAGGATCCCCGTAAGAAAGATAGAATTATGCACGGAAGGATCAAGCCTTGATCCGGAGCATAACGATATAAAGGTAAAGGCAAAGGTTTATCCTGAAAATGCAGTTTGTGACCTTCATTGGATCGCAGTAAACAGCGCAGGCATAGAGATAAGCTATGTGAAAGTGGAAGCAAAGGATAACGAAGCTGTTGTTTCCGCCATCGGAGACGGCGACTTTACTCTGAGGTGTTATTCAACGGAAGGGGACAAGATAACCATAATATCCCAGCTTGAAATGAAGGCTGAAGGCTTTGGAGAAGCATTTCTGGATCCATATAAGTTTGTATCCGCAGGGCTTTATTCCGATTCTGTGGGAAATGTGGGTTGCGGAAACGAGAAGGGTGTGGCTACGGCATCCGACGGAGAAAGCGGTTTTGTTCTGAGTAACCTTGATTTCGGAGATTACGGATCGGATGAGTTTACCATCTGGATCTTCAGTCTTTCGGGAGCAAATTTCCCTGTGGATGTTTATGACGGAAATCCCGAAAAAGGAGGAAGATTCCTTACCACCATCAACTATTGCAAGCCTTCTATCTGGAATGTTTACCAGGAAGAGACCTATAAGCTACCCGAGAAACTTAAAGGGATACATGAGCTCTGTTTTATGACTACAAATAAGCTGCATTTCAAGGGATTTGTATTTAAGAAATACAATAAGGCTTATGAAGAGCTGGATTGTTCCTTCCTGGCATCCGTAACCGGAGATTCCTTTGACAGGACGCCAAATGCAGTGCTTAACATCGGAAACAACGTTACCCTTACCTTTAATGACATGGATCTTTCCGAAGGAGCCTCAAGCATACGTATTCTCGGCAGGACGGATCTTCCCAAGTGTTCTCTTCATCTCCATCTGGAAAGCGGTAATGAGACAAAGACCGCAATCCTGGAATTTACTGCAGGAGATAAGGGATATATGGATTTTGATCTTAAAGATATGCGTGGATCCGGAAAACTTGAATTCATTTTCCTTCCCGGAAGCAGATTTGATTTTTACGGCTTCAGGTTTTCAAAGTAAACAGCCTTTCTTATAGGTTATATTTGAAAATTTCATTTGCATAATCAGTGCATATAGGCTAAAATATTTCAATTGATGATATATTAGGCTTATATGCATTTTTTTGCGGAATGACTTACTTGGAGGTTTAATTTTATGGGAATGGGTAATATTTTTAATCCTGATAATGCTTTTTTTACTTTCATGGGGAAGGCGTTTGATATAATTGTACTTAATCTGGTCTGGTTACTGTTGTATGTTCCTTTCGGGGGCTTTCTCTATTTATACGGATCTACACAAAATTTTATTTTTCTGGTATTGGCTGTAGCTTCTCTTGTGGTATTTATCCCTTCAATGATCGCCATGTATTATTCGGTGGTTAAATCGGTAAGACGTTCCAGAAGTTATGCTGTAAAGGAGTTTATAAGAAGCTTTAAGGCAAACTTCAGGCAGGGCGCTTTGACATCAGTGATCTTTTTTATTCTTGCATGGCTTTTATATATTGATTTTCAATATTCCTGGGCTCTTGTTAAGGAGCAGGATCCGAAGGGTGTTATTTTCCTCGGTGTATTCCTGATCATCACATTCTTTATATCCGGATTGTTCATTTATTTATGCCCTGTGATCTCAAGATTCAGCATGGATCTTAAGTCGGCCTTTAAGTTTTCCTTTGGTATTTCCGTCAAACATTTCTGGTGCACCATTCTTTCATTTCTCATGTGGGTTGCGGTGATCCTTCTCACTTATCTCACCATGGGCTTTGTACTCCTTTTCGGAGTGGCTCTCGGAACCCTTTTGGGCTCTTTCATGATGGAAAAGGTATTGAAGAAATATGTCCTTCAGACCATTGAAAACCAAAAGAAGGCTGCGGAAGAAGCAGGAAACGGAGAAGATGTGATCGGTGGAGCGGATGCTCCCACGGGAATTGCAAAGCCTGAATACACGGAATCCTTTGAGGACGGAGGAGAGAACACCAAGAAGGATGAATGGTATCTTGAGTAAAGAGATCTAATGGGGAAGCACTTCTTTTAAATATCGGATTAGAGCTTATGATCGGGAGATTTATGAAGGAGAGAAGAGAATGGAGTTAAATCGTACTGATATTGAGGGAATAATCTACGGTTTTACAAAACATCCCTTTGATGTATTGGGTCCAAAGGTGATGGGAGACATGACCAGGATCTGCTGTTTTTATCCTGATGCCTGCGGGGCTGTTGTTAACCTGAAAGAAGACGGCAGCAAGTTTGAGATGCAGAGACTTGATGACAGAGGTTTTTACGGTGTTATGATACCGGGAACCGAAAATAAAGCCTATACACTTACTTTATACTATCCGGACGGTACAGATTACGAGACCGAGGATGCCTATGCCTTTGATCCGGCTCTTGATGAAGAGGCTCTGGACCTTTTTAACAAGGGTATCAACTATGAAATATATAAGACTCTGGGAGCAAAGGTGATGAAGCTCAACGGGGTAAAGGGCGTGCGTTTTGCCGTTTGGGCACCGAATGCGTCCTCTGCCGGCGTTGTGGGCGATTTTAACCTTTGGGACAGAAGAAGATCCCTTATGGAATTCGATGAAAAGCACGGTGTTTATTCCCTGTTTGTTCCGGGACTTGATAACGGTGCTCTCTATAAATTTGCGGTTACTACCAAGGGCGGCGCTACCATATTTAAGGCCGACCCATATGCCACCTGTTCACAAAAGAGGCCGGACAATGCCTCAGTGGTATTTGATATAGATAATTTCAAATGGAGTGACAGCTCATGGATCAAGAAGCGTGAGAAGGAAGACCCTCTTAAAGGACCCATGAACATTTATGAGGTCCATTTGGGAAGCTGGAAGAAGCCTTCCGAAGAAGACGGCAGCTTTTACAATTATCGGGAATTGGCGGTAATGATCTGTGAATATGTGAAGGAGATGGGCTATACCCACGTGGAACTTCTTCCCGTGATGGAACATCCCTTTGACGGTTCCTGGGGATATCAGGTTACCGGATACTATGCGCCCACCTCCAGATTCGGAACACCTTCCGATTTCATGTATTTTGTAAATTATATGCATAAGAACGGGATAGGAGTTATCCTTGACTGGGTTCCGGCTCATTTCCCCAAGGATGCCTTCGGTCTGGCAAAGTTTGACGGTACCTGTCTTTATGAGCATTTTGACAAGAGAAGGGGAGAACATCCGGACTGGGGAACTTTGATCTACAATCTGGAGCGCCCGGAAGTGTCCAACTTCCTGATCGCTAATGCCATGTACTGGGTTGAGGAGTTTCATGCCGACGGTATCAGAATGGATGCGGTAGCTTCCATGCTTTATCTGGATTACGGACGTAAGGACGGAGAATGGCTGCCCAATCCCTTCGGCGGCAGAGAAAACTATGATGCCATGGAATTCCTTAAACATCTGAATTCCATGATGAATAAGAGAAACAAGAATGTTCTCATGATAGCCGAAGAATCCACCGCCTGGCCCAATGTTACCGGCGTGGTGGAGGAGAACAACAGCCTGGGCTTCACCTTAAAGTGGAACATGGGCTGGATGAACGATTTCCTTAAATATATGGAGCAGGATCCTTTGTTCAAAAAAGGAGTTCATGGCTGTCTTACATTCTCCATGATGTATGCTTACAGCGAGAAGTTTGTATTGGTGCTTTCTCATGATGAGGTGGTTCACGGCAAGGGTTCATTGGTTAATAAGATGCCGGGCCAATACGAAGAGAAATTTGCAAACCTTAGAGCAGCATACGGCTTTATGATAGGTCATCCCGGAAAGAAGCTCCTTTTCATGGGACAGGATTTTGCCCAGTTTTCCGAATGGAATGAGGGGAAGAGTCTTGACTGGTGGCTCATAGACAAATACGAGATGCACGGTAAGATGCATCTGTATTGTAAGGACCTCTTTAATCTGTATTGCAGCGATCCGGCTCTTTACGACATGGATTTCATCCCGGAAGGCTTTAAATGGATGAGCTGTCAGGATGCGGATCACAGCATAGTCTCCTTCATAAGAAGGGGAAAAGACGGCGGCTGTCTCCTGTTTGTTTGCAATTTCACACCCATTGTGTACAAGGACTTTGTTCAGGCAGTTCCCGAAGCAGGAAAATATAAGGAGATACTTAATTCGGATAATGTGAAGTACGGCGGACAGGGTAATGTAAATCCCAGAGTTTTAAGATCCAAGGCTGTACCGAAAGATGGACAGGACAATTCCATCGTTATGGATCTGCCTCCTCTCGGAGTGGCAGTATTCAGAGAAGTTAAAGAACAATCCGTTAAATCGGATCGTAAATAAAATGACTCCGCTTCCCAAAGAAACGGGCGAAAGGAAAAAGAAATGTCAGATTTAATTCAGGAGATATTCGGCGTTGACGTTTTTAACGAGACCGTCATGAAGCAAAGCCTGCCGGAAAATGTATTCGCATCTCTTAAGAAAACCATGGAGAACGGCGATGAACTGGATCCGGCCATAGCCGATGTGGTGGCAAATGCCATGAAGGATTGGGCCATTAAGAAAGGTGCAACTCATTATACCCATTGGTTCCAACCTATGACCGGTATAACAGCCGAAAAGCATGATTCCTTCATTGCGCCCGGTGAAGCGGGTAAAGTTATAATGGAGTTTTCGGGCAAGGAGCTTATAAGAGGCGAGTCCGATGCTTCCTCTTTCCCTTCGGGAGGTTTGAGAGCGACATTTGAAGCCAGAGGCTATACGGCATGGGATTGCACTTCCCCTGCCTTTGTAAAGGAAGACGCTGCAGGCGTTACTCTTTGCATTCCCACAGCCTTTTGTTCTTATACGGGAGAAGCTTTGGACGAAAAGACACCTCTTCTTCGTTCCATGGATGCTTTAAGCCGTGAATCCGTGAGAGCACTTAAGCTTATAGGAAAAGAGGATGTTACTCACGTATCCGTTTCGGTAGGTCCCGAGCAGGAGTACTTCCTGGTGGATCATAAGAAATATATGCGCCGTGAAGATCTGATCTTCACCGGCAGAACCCTGTTCGGAGCACCCGCTCCCAAGGGACAGGAAATGGATGACCATTACTATGGCGCCATTAAGGAAAGAATAGCTTCCTACATGAAGGAACTGAATGCGGAACTCTGGAAGCTGGGAGTTCTTGCGAAGACCCAGCATAACGAAGTTGCACCTGCTCAGCATGAGCTGGCTTGTATATATACAACCGCAAATACTGCCTGCGATCACAACCAGATCGTTATGGACACTATGAAAAAGGTGGCAAAGCGTCACGGCCTTGAGTGTCTGTTAAATGAAAAGCCCTTTGCGGGAGTAAACGGATCCGGTAAGCATGACAACTGGTCTGTGGTTACCAACCTGGGTGAAAACCTTTTGAAGCCCGGTAAGGAGCCTCACAAGAACCTTGCTTTCCTGATCTTCTTAAGTGCGGTCATTGCTGCGGTAGACGATCATGCCTTGCTCCTTCGCTGCTCGGCATCCACCCCCGGAAACGATAACCGTCTGGGCGGAAGCGAAGCACCGCCGACAGTCATCTCAGTATTTTTGGGAGCACAGCTGGATGATATCGTTCATCAGATCATAGAGACAGGTACAGCTCAGGATTGCAAGAAGAAGGAAACCATGCTCATGGGCGTTTCTTCACTTCCCAAGCTCAGAAAGGATGTTACGGACAGAAACCGTACTTCACCCTTTGCTTTTACCGGAAACAAGTTTGAGTTCCGTATGGTATCCAGCCAGCAATCCATAGCTATGCCCAATACCGTTTTGAATACCATAGTTGCGGATGCACTTTCACAGTTCTCGGATGCACTGGAAGCAAATCTTAAGAAGCCCGATGCTAAAGACCTTGAGTGCGAAGTAATGAAACTGGTGCGTGAGTCTCTTATTAAGCACGAACGCATTATCTTTAACGGAGACGGCTATTCGGAAGAATGGCAGAAGGAAGCTGCAAGACGCGGCCTTCCCATGGCCAAGACCATGGTTCAGGCCAATGAGGCTCTTACCCTTCCGGAGACCATCGAAACCTTTAAGAGACAGCATGTCCTTTCGAAAACAGAGCTGGAAGCAAGACAAGAGATCAATAACGAATTCTATGCCAAGGCTCTTAATATTGAAGCCAAGACAATGATCGAAATGGCCGCAAGACTTTATATTCCCGCAGTCATCCGTTATTCCAAACGTCTGGCCGATTCCATCAATGCCATTAAGGAAACGGGATTGGGATTCACCACAGAGGTTCAGGCAAATCTCTTAAAGAAACTTTCCGATCTTCTTAAAGAAGCATCGGATGCCCTTGACAGGCTGAGAGAGGAGAACGATCTCGCCCGAGGCACAAAGAACGAGAAGGAAAGAGCACAGATCTACAGCACAAGAGTTAAGCCCGCAATGGATGCCTTGAGACGTCCCATTGATGAGCTGGAGATAATTGTGGACAAGAGATTCTGGCCCGTACCCACCTATGAGGATCTCATGTTTGAGGTATAAATGACAAAAAGAGCAGGAACAGCTATTTCTCTTTTGTCTTAAGATATATGTTTTAACAGAAAGGATTTATATTTAATGATTCAGGCTAGTAATATCACACTTCGTCTCGGAAAGAGAGCTCTTTTTGAAGACGTTAATATCAAATTTACCGAAGGTAACTGTTACGGTATCATCGGTGCCAACGGTGCAGGTAAGTCCACCTTCCTCAAGATCCTTAACGGACAGCTGGAGCCCACAAAGGGAGATGTTATCATCACTCCCGGACAGAGACTTTCTTTCCTGCAGCAGGACCACTTTAAATATGATGCATATAATGTTATGGATACGGTTATCATGGGTAATAAGCGCCTCTATGACATTATGAAGGAAAAGGAAGCTATTTATGCAAAGGAGGATTTCACCGAAGAGGACGGTATCCGTTCCGCTGAGCTCGAAACCGAATTTGCCGAGATGAACGGATGGGAAGCTGAAAGCGATGCGGCTACACTCCTTAACGGACTCGGAGTTGACACCTCCCTTCATTACGCTCAGATGGCTGATCTCACAGGTCCCGTAAAGGTGAAGGTACTCCTTGCCCAGGCTCTTTTCGGTAATCCGGACATATTGCTTCTCGACGAGCCTACCAACCACTTGGATCTGGACGCTATCAACTGGCTGGAGGATTTCCTTATCGATTTTGACAATACGGTCATCGTGGTTTCCCATGACCGTTATTTCCTGAATAAGGTATGTACTCATATTGCCGACATTGACTATGCAAAGATCCAGCTTTATGCAGGTAACTATGACTTCTGGTATGAATCCAGTCAGCTCATGGTGCGCCAGATGAAGGAAGCCAACAAAAAGAAGGAAGAGCAGATCAAGGAACTCCAGGAATTCATTCAGAGATTCTCGGCCAATGCATCAAAGTCCAAGCAGGCCACATCACGTAAGAGAGCTCTTGAAAAGATCGAGCTTACGGACATCAGACCTTCTTCCAGAAAGTATCCTTATATCGATTTCAGACCCAACAGAGAGATCGGTAATGAAGTTCTGGAGATCAAGAACCTTTCCAAGACCATTAACGGAGTAAAGATCCTGGACAACATCAATATGGTTGTGGGAAGAAACGATAAGATCGCTTTTGTAGGCGGTAATACCATAGCAGCAACCACCCTGTTTAAGATCCTCATGGGCGAGATGGAACCTGATTCGGGAAGCTTTAAGTGGGGTATCACCACATCCCGGAGCTATTTTCCCAAGGATAATACAGAGATCTTTAAGGGACAGGAGAATATCGTTGAACACCTTATGCCTTACTCTACAGTGGACGATGTTACCTACGTAAGAGGCTTCCTCGGAAGAATGCTTTTTGCGGGAGAAGAAGGTGTTAAGAAGGTTAATGTCCTTTCCGGAGGTGAGAAGGTGAGAGTAATGCTTTCCAAGATGATGCTCATCGGTGCCAACGTTCTTATTATGGACGAGCCCACCAACCATCTGGACATGGAATCCATCACTTCTCTTAACAACGCACTTATCAAGTTCCCGTCAGTAGTGCTGTTTACAGCTCTTGATCATCAGTTCATCCAGACTGTCGCCAACCGTATCGTGGAGATCGTTCCCGGCGGAAGCATGATAGATAAGGTATGCACCTATGATGAATACCTTGAAAGCGATGAACTTGCCAGAAAGCGTCAGGTACTTACATCACAGGTGGAAGAGGAAGACTGATTTTGATAAGATCAAAAAATACAATTACAGATATTAGATCGCAAAACTTACCTTTGGGAGCTTATGCGGAGAAGGACGGCAGCTGTCGTTTCTCCGTAAGCCTCCCAAAGGCTTTATATTGTTTGCTCTGCATTTGTGATGATAAGGGCAGGGTTATTGAAGAAAAAGAAATGCACAGGAATAAGAACGGCATATTTACCACAGTTGTGGAAAAGACGCCGGAATCCTATGCTTTTAAGGCTGACGGGAAAATGATAAATGATCCCCATGCCTTTTGCTTAAGAGGAAGAGAAGCGTTCGGCAAAAGGGCCGGAGAGCCGGAGACAGCTGTAGTTAATACTACTGTTTTTGAAGATGATTTTTCTTTTGATCCTTCGGAACTGATCCTGTACAAACTTCATGTAAGAGGCTTTACCGCGGACAAGGCGTCGGGTGTTGCTCATCCCGGGACTTTTAAGGGTATCACCGAAAAGATCCCTTATCTTAAAAAACTCGGGATTACCGGCATTCTACTGATGCCTGTTTATGAATTCGACGAGTGTCTTCCCGGAAACGAACTTAATTTCTGGGGCTACGGTGGTGTGAACAGTTTCTTTTTTGCACCCAAGGCATCCTATGCCTCGGAACCCGGCAGAGCTTACGAAGAGTTCGGAGAAACGGTTAAAAAACTTCATGATGCGGGTATCGCCGTATTTATGGAGATGATGTTCGGAGAAGAAACTTCCGAAAGCCTGATCGCAGCATGTTTAAGACATTGGGCCGTAGACCTCGGAGTGGACGGCTTCAGGATAAATGACTGGCAGATATCCGTTCCTTCTCTGGTGACCGATCCCTATCTTGCCAATTGTATCTTTATGGTGACCGATGCGGAAGAAAGACTGGTAAACCTTTATCCCGGAAGGATCTTAAGATACAACGATACTTTTATGAATGACATGAGGCGTTATATTAAGGGAGATGAAGGAATGGTTCCCGCTCTTTATGACTATATGAAGAACAGGAGTAAAAGTGCCGGGGTAAGATATATTACAGATCATAACGGATTCACGTTAAAGGATCTTTATTCCTATGACGTGAAACACAATGAAGCCAACGGCGAAAACGGCCGCGACGGTAAAGACATCAACTACAGCTGGAACTGCGGTGAAGAGGGAGATACAAAGAACAGGAAGATCAATAAACTCAGGCTTAAGATGATGAAAAATGCCCTTCTTACACTTTTCATGTCCGGAGGAGTTCCCATGCTGCTGGCAGGGGATGAATTCGGTAATTCCCAAAAGGGCAACAACAATGCATGGTGCTGTGACGATGAGACCGGATGGGTCAACTGGTCCGGCGTTTCCGGAAACAGAGAATTGACCAGGTTTGTGAAGGAACTTGTCAAGATCAGAAAAGAGCATGGTTTATTCACCAGACAGGTAATGCTCAGCGAGATCGACAGGACCGGCTGCGGAATGCCGGAGATCTCACTTCATGGGGAAACCCCCTGGAGGAGCGATTATCGGCCTTACAATCGTCTTGCAGGCATATATTTTTGCGGCCGGGCGGCGAAAGATGAAATTGACGATGATTTTTATATAATATATAATATGCATTGGGAAAAACATCTTTTTAAGATCCCTTCTATGGACGGAGGAAGATTTGAGATATTGATCTCCACGGATAAGGATGAGAAAAGTCTTTATGCGGAGGAAGAGATATCCGTGGGACCCAGGACTATAGTGATCCTTAAGAAAAACAAGGCGGAGACCGGAGATGTCAAAGGAAAATAAGATTTCATTTACAGCTTTTCATATAAAGATCATGGCATTGGTCCTTTTTATCGCCGGAAGATCACTGATCCAGCTGGGCTACACCCATGCAGTGGGGGACAGCTTTTCGGAAGGACCCTGGGCCGGTTTTTATATCACAGGTTACATCCTGACCTTTACGGCTATGCCCATGATCTGCTTTCTGACAGCGGAAGCGGCAATGAAAACAAGGAACTTAAGGCAGTATTTTACGAGACTCACGGTAGCGGCCGTGCTTACAGAGTTCCTGCTTGATACGGTATCCTTTGGAAGAGTGCTTTTTGATAACGGTTTTAAGGAGTTTATAAAGGCTGCTTTTTCCGCACATTTTAATCTTTATTTCGCTTTGATACTGGGTTCTGTAACCGTGGTGATCTGCGAAAGATTGATAAAAAGGAAGTTTTCCGCGGGAAGTATTCCCTATGTGGTTTTAACGGTACTGACCATTTGGGGCTTTTCCATGGTGGCCCATTTTGCCGGATTCGAACAGGGAACATTGACGGTACTTCTCATATCAGGTTTTTATTTCTTCAGTGACAATCGTCTTTTTAAACTGGTCAGTGTGGTGATCATTCACGTACTGGCTTGGGGACGAACAAATTCCGTCTTTCTTTTTGCACCTGTTCTGGGCTGTGTGCCCGTTATGATGTATAACGGCAGGGAAGGAAGAAAAAACGGGCTTATAAGACTGATCACATATACGGCTTATCCTGTATGCTATGCTGTTGTGCTTATGGTCTTAAAATTAATGGGGTGAATTATTTGAAACAACTAAAGATCACGGAAATGAACAAGTTCATGGGGAAGCTTTTAAAGAGCGAAGCTTTTGACGACTTTCTCCTTAGGGAAGGAACCGTCAGGACCTTTATGGATTTTGTCTATTCCGGAGAATTTCACGGGGATTATTTCGACTCCGGGGAAAGAGACGGTTTAGCAGCGGAAAGATATGCCTGCTGGCGCGATGTTAAGGAAAACGTATTGGGAGTTATCCGGGGAAAGCATACGCCGCTTTTGATTCAACTGTCTTTTCTGGCGGGATCGGAGCTTAAAAAAAGCATAGCGGGAGACAATGAAAAGGGAGAGTTTTCCTTAAGCCTCGGCTTTACTTACAAGAACGGCTCGGCATCGATAGTTACCGGTGTTTACAGAAGCACCTTTTCCCTTGATAAGGAATTGGACAGAAAATGGGACGCGGGAGTGGAAGGCTTCCTGGCGAAAAATGATATAAATTTTGAGGAGATGGTATAGTAATGGAAATACAACTTTGGAGAGAGATCCTTGAACCCTATTCATTGGCGGTGGATGAACTGGTGGTAAAATTTGAGCATATGATACGGGCGAAACGCCAGAACGGACAATATTCTCCCATTGAAAGAGTTGACGGGAGAGTAAAGACCATATATTCCATATTGGAGAAATGCCAGAAAAAAGGCATACCCTATGAAAAATTCGAAGAAAACCTCGGGGATATTGCGGGTATAAGGATCACCTGCCAGTTCGTAGACGATATATATGAAGTGGTTAGACTTATAAGACTCAGATCCGACATGCGTGTGAAAAATGAAAAGGATTATGTAAAAAACACCAAGGATTCGGGCTACAGAAGCTATCACATGATAGTTTATTACACGGTTGAGACCGACAGAGGACCCAGAGAGATCCCCGTGGAGATACAGATCAGAACCCTTGCCATGAACTTCTGGGCTACGGTGGAGCATTCGCTTCAATACAAGTATAAGGAAAACCTTCCCGAAAGCATAGCAGAGAGACTGCATAAAGCGGCGGATGCCATAGTAACCCTGGACAGGGAAATGTCCTCCATCCGGGAGGATATCCTGGATTCCCAGATATCGTTTAATGTTAAAGCGGAAATGGTGGCGGATATCCTTAATAACATCCAGAACCTTTATAAGGTGGCAAACAAAAAGGAAGTGGTCCAGATCCAGGACGAATTCTTCAATATCTATTCCACCGGAGACCTTTCCGCCTTAAACAGATTCAGCCATGAGCTGGATACCATAGCGGAAGGTTACAGGGCTCAAAGCTTAAAATAAGATCATAAAGAAAAGAAATGAATATATGAACAAACTGCCTGAAAAATTTGAAAACAAAATGAAAGAGATTTTGGGCGAGGAATTTAACGCCTTCATCGCGGGATTCAATGAACCACGCTACGGAGGCGTTCGTTTTAACAGCCTGAAGACGGATAAGGAGCAATGGGAGAACATGGCTCCTTTTGATATACGTCCCGTACCCTGGATAGATAACGGGTATTATTACAATCTTTCGGATCAGCCTGCAAAGCATCCTTATTATTTTGCGGGTTTATTTTACATTCAGGAGCCTTCGGCCATGACTCCCGCCAACATGCTTCCCGTAGAGCCGGGAGACAGGGTGCTGGATATCTGCGCGGCTCCGGGAGGAAAGAGCACGGAGCTGGCCGCTAAGCTTAAGGGAAAGGGCGTGCTGTTTTCCAATGATATAAGTAATTCCAGAGCCAAGGCCTTACTTAAGAACATTGAACTGTTCGGAACCAAAAATGCGGTTGTGCTTTCCGAGGCTCCGGGAAAACTCACGGAACGTTTTACGGGTTATTTTAATAAGATACTTATAGATGCACCCTGCAGCGGCGAAGGAATGTTCAGGAAAAGCCCCGCCATCATGAAGAACTGGGAGCAGTACGGTACCGAATACTATCACAAATTGCAGCTGGAGATCATAGATGCGGTGGTTCCCATGCTGGCACCCGGCGGAATGATGGTCTATTCCACCTGTACCTTCGATCCTTATGAGGATGAGGGGTCCATAGACTACATTCTTAAAAAATGGCCGGATATGCATGTAGTAAGACCTGAAAAACCCTATGAAAGATTCGGCTGGGGAAGACCCGAGCTGGTGGGTTCGGATCGTGAGGAGATCAGAAACACTGTAAGACTTTGGCCTCATTTACTTGAAGGAGAGGGTCATTTTTCAGCTCTTCTTAAAAGAGATGATGCACCGGGCAAAGGCTTTGCGGGAACATATGAATGCATGAAAGCTCCCAAATTACCGGAGGAAGTAACAGACTTTCTTAAGAATGTTAAACTTGATCTTCCGGTTGAACGGATGGAGATCAGGGAAAACAGGGTTTATCTGGTTCCCGAAGGAGTGCCTGAACTTAAGGGCTTAAGGATCATGAGGACCGGCCTTTTACTGGGAGAAGCTGCCAAAAAGAGATTTGAGCCTTCCCAGGCTCTTGCCTGTGCCTTGAAAGCTTCGGAATATGATAATGTCTATTCCTTAAAGTCCGATGACGAGGATGTGATCAGATACCTTAAATGCGAGACCATTGAAGCCAAAAGAGATGTGAAGGACGGTTATGTGCTTGTATGCGTGGACGATTTTCCTCTGGGCTGGGCAAAAGCATCAAGAAATGTGCTTAAAAATAAATATCTTCCCGGATGGAGAATGATGTAATGGCAGACAGGCTTGACAAATTTATAAGTGAAAATTCCGGGCTTACCAGATCTGAAGCGAAAAAAGCGCTTTCGGCGGGGAGAGTCAAAGTGAATTCTGCGATATGTAAGAAGGGTGAAACCAAGGTTACGGAAAAAGACGTTGTTACTCTGGACGGTACAGTACTTAAAAAAATAGGCTTTGTTTATATTATGATGAATAAGCCCGCGGGAGTGATCAGTGCCACGGAAGACAGCAGAGACAGGACCGTTCTGGATCTGATCCGGGAAAATAAAGAGATAAATGATGCCTGCCCCAAAAGCGGCCTTTTCCCCATCGGACGTCTTGATAAGGATACGGAAGGGCTTTTGGTGATCACCAACGACGGTGCTCTTTCCCATGAACTTTTAAGCCCCGCAAAGCATGTGGAAAAGGAGTATCTTGCCCGATGCGAGGGAAAGCTTGATCCTGATGCGGTTCAAAGGTTTAAGGACGGTCTCCGGGTGGGGGAAGATTATACAGCGCTTCCCGCAGGACTTACGGTAGTATCGGAAGAGGAAAACATGTGCACTTTAAAGATAGTCCTCACGGAAGGCAGGTTTCATCAGGTGAAACGCATGTGTCATGAGGTGGGGGTGGAAGTAACTTATCTAAAACGCATACGTTTCGGCAAGCTCCTTCTGCCCGACGACCTAAAGCCGGGTGAGATGAGATTTACAGACAGCAGGGAAATAAGATAACAGAGTTAATTGACTTATAAAAAGGGAGATATAAATGCTTAACAAAAAAGAAAAAGGCGAATTCGGGTATTTAAAATACAAAAAGACCGTTCTTATATTGGGATTTCTCGGAGTGCTTCTGGCATCCGTAGGTATTTTTGTTTTGGGTCTTGCTTTAAATAAATGGGAAGCAAGAAATCTCTTTACGGTCATCTCTATTCTCGGTGTTCTGCCGGGAGCCAAGATCCTGACTCTTTTGATCGTTGTTTTTCCCAATAAATGTATTTCTGAAGAAGAAAAAAGCTTTATAGAGGGCCTTTTAAAAACGGGTGATATCGTTTTCTACGACCCGGTCTTTACTTCAAGGGAACGGCCCATGCATCTGGATGCCATAGTGGTGACAGGGCATCAGATCATCGGCTATTCCACTCAAAAAAAGGATAAACTTGATAAAACGGAAAGATATTTCAAAACCGAATGTGAGAACAGGAAGCTGGATCATGTATGTTTTCTGACCGATTCCGCAAAAGCTCTTTCCAATCGTTTTCGAATGAGAAGCGATGAGGAAATGCTTACGGAAAAGCAGCAGGCAGACAGGAACGGAGTATTGGAGTTTATCAGGACGGCTATTGTATAATGATAGGTATTAAGGTAGGAAAAAACGAAAGCGGACAGAGATTCGACAAGCTTCTTATGAAGATACTTAAAGAAGCGCCTTCTTCTTTTGTTTATAAGATGCTTAGAAAAAAGAACATTACCCTGAATGGCAAAAAGGCCGAAGGGAACGAAAAGGTGAAGGAGGGTGACGAGATCGCTTTTTTCCTTGCCCAAGACACCTTTGACAAATTCAGCGGAAAAGGAAATGACCGGCCGGCTGAAGAAGCGGAAGTTTTAAAGCATAAACTTAAAACTTCCGAGATAGTTTATGAAGACGATGATATCCTGATCGTCAATAAGCCGGCGGGAGAACTTTCGCAAAAAGCCTCCCCTGATGATATTTCCCTAAACGAAAGGATAGTGGGATATCTGGCGGAAAAAAACATAGGAATGAACGAAGCCTTTACCCCCGGAGTCTGTAACCGTATAGACAGGAACACATCAGGCCTTGTGATCGCGGGTAAAAGCCTTTTGGGTCTGCAGGAAGCTTCCGGTCTCCTTAAAAGCCACGATCTTAAGAAATACTATCTCTGTCTGACCCTGGGAAATGTTAAGCTTAGGGGGAAGTTCACATCCTATATATCCAAGGACGAAAAGACCAATAAGGTCAGGGTATCGGAAAAACCTTCGGAAGGCTATGAAAAAATAGAAGCGGAATTTTTCCCGCTTTTGACCGATAAGGATCACAGCTTTCTGGCTGTGAGGCTGATAACCGGAAAGACTCATCAGATAAGAGCCCAGCTTTCTGCTCTGGGCCATCCCCTGGTGGGGGACGTAAAATACGGATACAAGGAACTTAAAAAGAAGGCCCCGGGTGAAAAAGAAACTGTAAAGGCGGATCATCAATTGCTCCATGCCTATATGCTGGTATTTCCCCCGAAAGGGACAAAACTCCGGCAGATAAGCGGAAAAACAGTTACCTGTATGCCGCCTGATAAATTTAAAAATACAGCAGTCAAGCTGTTCAGTGAAGAGGATTATATAAATGCCGTCATGGAATTCACGAGGACTCAGGGGATCAAATCTTGAGGAACTTGTAAATCTTACAAACGATAAATACAGGGAAAAAGGGCTGGCACTGATCCAGAAGGTGCCTACGCCCATAACTCCGGTGGAGATCGATCAGGAGAGCAGGCACATCACTCTTGCCTACTTCGATCAAAAGAGTACCGTAGACTATATAGGAGCGGTCCAGGGCATCCCCGTGTGCTTTGATGCCAAGGAATGCAAACTGGACACCTTTGCCTTAAACAATATCCACGAGCATCAGATGCTGTTTATGGAGGATTTTGAAAAGCAGGACGGAGTCGCTTTCTTTCTTATAAATTATACTCATAAAAACACTTATTATTATATGAGATTCTCTGAGATCAAGGTTTTCTGGGACAGAATGGAACAGGGAGGAAGAAAGAGCATACGTTTTGACGAATTGCAGGAAAAGTGGTTCTTTAAAGAAAAAGCGGGCCTTTTTGTACCCTATCTTTCAATGCTCCAAAAAGACCTGGAGGAGAGAGATAATTGAAGTTTATAAAAAAACTTGACAATTCATTTCTCTTAAGGTAAAATCTCTAATCAATCTGCTAATATGGTAGCAAATTAGCAGTTTAACGCGTGAAAGCGAAGCGGAAGCACAATTAACTCAGATTCAGAAAGGAGAAAGCCGTGAAAGAAAAACTGTTACATACACCGGAAGGTGTGAGAGACATCTATGGCGAAGAATACATTACCAAAGAACGGGCAGAACGCGCCGTTAAGGAGTGTATGCGACATTATGGCTTCCTTCAGATAAAGACACCCGCATTCGAATATTTTGATATTTTTAATGCCGAAAGAGGCACCGTTGCTCAGAAGGATATGTACAAGTTCATTGACAGAGACGGTGAAACTCTTGTTTTGAGACCTGACATGACACCTCAGATCGCCAGATGCGTGGCTAAATATTTCAGGGACGAGACTCTTCCCATCAGAATGTTTTATCATGGCAATACCTTCATGAACAATGACGGTTACAGAGGAAAACTCAAGGAGATCACCCAGATCGGCGCCGAGCTGGTAAATGAAGCCGGTGCATCTGCGGATGCGGAAATGATCGCTCTCATGATAGATTGCATTAAAAGTATGGGGCTGGAAGATTTTCAGATAGAAGTGGGAAATGCCGACTTCTTCAGAGGCCTTTGCGATGCCGCAGGTTTCGATCAGGATGAAACCGATGAGCTCAGGAGCCTCATTGAGACAAAAAATCTTTTCGGAGTTCAGGAGCTTCTTTCCGGTAAGAACATCGATGAGACCATAAAGGAACTGTTCACGGGACTTCCTCTTCAATTCGGATCCATTGATTTTGTGAGAGAAATGAAGGAAAAGACCGAGAATCCCAGAGCGGTGGCAGCCCTTGAAAGGATCGAGGAGATATATGAAAAGCTGTGTCTTTACGGCATGGAGAATCACGTTTCCTTCGACCTTGGAATGCTTTCTCAGTACAATTACTATACGGGAGTTGTTTTCAAGGCCTATACCCACAAGACCGGTGAACCCATTGCCGCAGGGGGAAGATACGATAAGCTGCTTTCCCAGTTCGGTAAGCCCGCACCTGCCATCGGAATAGCCATTTATACGGACTATGCCATCGCGGCCATGGCAAGACAGCAGATCATTCCCAAGTACAGAAGAAAGACCACATTGGTACTTTATGATGAAAAGCTGGAAAAGACGGCGGTCAATATTGTAAGCGGTCTCAGAAAAGACGGCCTTTCCGCTGTTTTGTTAAAGAAGAACAATTACCTGTCTCAGGATGAATACGAAAGATATGCGGAAAGCATATTGGCGGGAGGCATATTATTCGTGGATAATCCCGACAGTATCCGTATCATGGACATGGAAACCAAAGAAATTCAGACAAAAGATCTGTAGAAACGGGGTAGATAATGGAATATATCACATTCGCCCTGGCAAAGGGCAGACTTGCATTACAAACATTGGGATTTCTTGAAAAGATCGGCATCACCTGTGAGGAGATGAAGGACAAGGAATCCAGAAAACTCATATTTACAAATGAAGAGCTTAAACTTAAGTTTTTCCTGGCCAAGGCAACGGACGTTCCCACCTATGTGGAATACGGAGCTGCCGATATCGGAGTAGTGGGTAAGGATACCATTTATGAGGAAAACAGGAATATATACGAAGTCCTGGATCTGGGAGTCGGAAAGTGCCGTATGTGCGTTGCCGGACCCGCTTCCGCAAAACCTCTTTTAAACTCCGGCCAGATAATCAGAGTGGCTACCAAGTATCCCAGGATAGCCAAGGATTATTTTCAGAACAAGAAGCATCAAACGGTTGAAATAATCAAGCTTAACGGATCCATTGAACTGGCACCCATCGTGGGACTGTCGGAGGTTATAGTGGACATAGTTGAAACCGGAACAACCTTAAGAGAGAACGGACTTGAGGTCCTGGAGGAGATCCTTCCCCTTTCTGCGAGAATGGTTGTGAATCAAGTGTCCATGAAAATGGAACATGAGAGGATCACAGAGATCATTGACCGACTTAGAAAGGAGCTGTAATGAGAAAGATCAGATTAACGGAAGAAAATAAAAAGGACCTGCAGGCAAAGCTTTTAAAGCGTAATCCCAATCAATACACGGAACAGACCCAAAAGGTGGCTGAGATCCTGGAAGATATCAAGTTAAAAGGAGATGAAGCCCTTTTCGGATACACTAAGAAATTCGATAAGGCCGATATTTCCGAAGCCAATATAAAGGTTACCGAAGAAGAGATCAAAGAGGCTTATTCAAAGCTTCCTGCGGAAGTTCTGGAGGTTATTAAAAAAGCTGCGGAGAACATCAGAACCTATCACATGAAACAAAAGCAGTACAGCTGGTTTGATTCCGAGGAATCGGGGATCATTCTCGGACAGAAGGTGAGCCCCATAGAGGCTGTGGGCGTATATGTTCCCGGCGGAAAGGCTGCCTATCCTTCCTCAGTCCTTATGAACGTTATCCCCGCCAAGGTTGCGGGAGTAAAGAGGATCTGCATGGTGACTCCTCCCGGAGCGGACGGCAAGGTCTACGAAGGCACATTGGTTGCAGCTAAGGAAGCAGGCGTCACAGAGATCTATAAAGTCGGCGGAGCACAGGCTATCGGTGCCATGGCTTACGGAACCGCATCTATTAAGAAGGTTGATAAGATCGTGGGGCCCGGCAATATCTTTGTAGCCCTTGCGAAAAAGGCTGTATACGGTCTTGTGGCTATTGATTCCATAGCAGGACCTTCGGAAGTCATGGTATTGGCAGATGAGACCGCAAATCCCACCTATGTGGCGGCGGATCTTCTTTCACAGGCCGAACATGATGAGCTGGCAAGTGCGATCTTCGTGACCACCTCTGCGGAACTTGCCGATAAGGTGGAAGCTGAGATCAACAGATTTGTTGCTCAGCTTACCAGAAAGGCCATACTTGAAAAATCCCTGGATAATTACGGCTATATTTTAATAGCGGATAATATGCAGGATGCAATAGACGCCGTAAACGAGATCGCCAGCGAACACCTGGAGATATTGACCCGGGATCCTTTCATGACCATGACAAAGATCAAAAATGCGGGGGCAATGTTTTTGGGAGAGTTCTCCAGCGAACCTCTGGGCGATTATTTTGCGGGACCCAATCACGTCCTGCCCACCAACGGAACGGCCAAATTCTTTTCACCTCTTTCCGTTGACGACTTCATTAAGAAAAGCAGTATAATCATGTATTCACGGGAAGCACTCGAGCCCGTCAGCAACGACATCATTACCTTTGCAAAAGCAGAGGGACTCACCGCACATGCAAATTCCATTGCAGTGCGCTTCGGAAAGGAAGTAAAGTAATGAGAACAGGCAGCGTGAAACGTGTTACCGGAGAAACGGATATCCTTGTCGAGATCGATCTTGACGGCAGGGGTAATTCGGAAATTTCCACAGGCATAGGCTTTTTCGACCATATGCTTACCGCTTTTGCAAAACACGGTCTTTTTGACCTGAAGCTTAAATGCAAAGGGGACCTCAATGTGGATTGCCATCACACCATAGAGGATTGCGGTATAGCCTTGGGCGAAGCCATAGATAAAGCACTGGGCGGTAAGGAAGGTATAAACCGTTACGGCTGCTTTACTCTTCCCATGGATGAGACACTTATACTTTGTGCCATAGATCTTTGCGGAAGACCGTATCTTAATTTTGATGTTCAGCTTACAGTGCCTAAGGTAGGGGACTTCGACACTGAAATGGCTAAGGAGTTCTTCTATGCCGTATCATATTCGGCTAAAATGAACCTGCACTTAAAAGAACTGGCGGGGGAAAACAATCATCACAAGCTGGAAGCGTGCTTCAAGGCCTTTTCCAAGGCTCTCAGCGCAGCTGTTTCGGCTAACGACAGGATCAGCGGAGTACTGTCCACAAAGGGCACACTTTAATAAAATCACGTGAGGGAAAACATGAAACTTTATCCGGCAATTGACATTAAGGACGGGCAGTGTGTTCGTCTGAGGCAGGGAGTGTATGACGACAAGACGGTTTATGCGGACAAACCCTGTGAAGTAGCTAAGGAATTTGAAGAAGCAGGTGCCAGATTCATTCATCTTGTGGATCTGGACGGCGCCAGAGAAGGAAGATCGGTTAATGATGAAGCTGTTAAAGCCATTATTGACTGTGTTTCCATACCTGTGGAGATAGGCGGAGGCATCAGGACCACCGAAGATATAAGCCGAAAACTGGATCTGGGCGTTTCCAGAGTCATCATCGGCACAGAGGCGGTCAGAAGACCTGAATTCGTTAAGGAATCCATACGTCAGTTCGGTGCGGACAAGATCATTGTGGGCATCGATGCAAAAGACGGCAAAGTAGCCGTTTCCGGCTGGGAAGAGATCAGTAAGATCACGGCTGTGGAACTGGCGCTTCTTATGAAGGATATGGGCGTAAAGACCATAATCTACACAGATATTTCCAAGGATGGCATGCTTTCGGGACCCAACATAATGCAGACCAAAAAACTGGCAGAGGCTACAGGACTTGAGATCGTTGCTTCAGGCGGTGTTTCTTCCGTTCAGGACCTTAGAGAATTGGCAAAAGCCGGAGTTGACGGAGCTATTTTGGGAAAGGCGATCTATGAGCACAAGATAGATCTCAAAGAGGTCGCAAAGGAGTTTGAGTAATGGACAAAAAGATCATAGCATCCATTGATGCCGAAAACGAATCAAGAGAAAATATATTGGAACTGGTTGCGGACTATGACGATTCCGGAGTGGACATGCTCTATATCTACAACTATTCCGCATCGGACAAGGAGAGGGAAGATTTCATTTCCACTCTGCGTCTTGTACGTGACAGGACCGATCTTCCTTTTATGACAGGAGTTTACGTGGATCGTCTGGAGGATGTTAAAAAGGCCTATTATTCGGGTGCATGCAAAGTAGTCATTGATATGGATAAGATCTCGGATCCGGAACTGTTGGCTCAGGCCGTTACCAAGATCGGTAAGGAAAATGTATGGGCCTGTGTTAATTTCGGCTGTGATTACAAAGAAGAGACCATACATGAGATCGGTCAGACCTGCCTTAAATATATATCAGCGGGGATATACGGCATCATGGCAAAGCACATTCAGATCACACCCAAGATCCTTAAGTATCTGAATGAGAATTATTGTCCTGTCATCATCAGGGATGCTCTTGAAAGAAATTCCATCACTTCGCTTATGGAACTTCCCAATGTGGAGGCTATTGCCACTTCTTTCTATGCAGGAAAGAATGTGTTCGGAGTTAAAAAATCCCTTAAGGATCAGGGTTATCCCGTATATATGTTCGAAAGTTCCATGAAGTTTGCGGACATGAAGAAGAACGACCAGGGGCTTATTCCTGTTATCGTTCAGGATTATAAGACAAATCAGGTCCTTATGCTGGCTTATATGAATGAGGAAGCCTATGACAGGACCATTGAGACCGGAAGGATGACCTATTGGTCCAGGAGCAGGAACGAGCTTTGGATAAAGGGGGATACTTCAGGCCATTATCAATTCGTTAAGAGTCTGTCCATAGACTGTGATTCGGACACTCTTCTGGCAAAAGTAAAGCAGATAGGAGCCGCTTGTCATACAGGCAACTATTCCTGCTTCTATACAGATGTTTTCAAAACGGATTTCGAAAGTGAAGACATTTCCGATATCTTTGATAAGGTAATGGGCGTCATCCTTGACAGGAAAAAGAATCCAAAGGAAGGAAGCTATACCAATTATCTCTTTGACAAGGGCATAGACAAGATCCTTAAAAAATGCGGTGAAGAAGCTACTGAGATCGTTATTGCCGCAAAGAATCCCGACCATGAAGAATTGAGATACGAGATCGCCGATTTTATGTATCATGTTATGGTACTTATGGCAGAAACCGGCCTTAGCTGGTCCGATATAGCAAGGGAACTTGCCTCCAGAGAGTGACCTTTGACAATATCACAAAAATCGGGTTATTTATAGCAATCTATGATCAATTTTTTCCCAATAATCGGTTGAAAAAAACACAGCGATTTTTTATAATTGACGCTGATGTTTTTATAATCGTTATTGGGAGTTTTTTTATGGCTAAAATGAAGAAAAAAAGCATACTTTTCGCAATGACCTGTATGTTGACAATGTCAACTGTTCTGTCGGCCTGCGGGAAGGAAGAGAATCACGAAATAGTGGTGGATGAGGAAAAAGCACAGACTGATTATATGCTCGCCGAGGCTACCGTGGGAGATGTGAGTCTGACCAAAAAGGTAACCCTTAAATATGCCCAGAAGGACTCGGAAAGTCTGAATTTTAAACTGGAAGGGTACCAGATCAAAGGGGTATATGTGGAAAAGGGAGATAAGGTGAAGGCAGGTGATCTTCTGGCGGAGCTGGAAATGGAAGCCGCAGGGGAAGAGTATGACAACTGCGTCACTTCAATAGAGCTTTACGAGACCGATCTTAAATTCCTTAAGGAACAGAGAGAGCTGGCTCTGGACCAGAGTAAGAGAATGGTGGAATCGGGTGAGACCGATGAGGCCGGAGCAAAGGAAAGAAACTTAAAGATCGAGGAAGAATATGCTCCAAAGATCAAGGAATGTGAAGACTATCTGGCTTATCAGAATCTGAGAAAAGATTATTACGGACAGCAGGTGGAGGAAGGCAGGATATATGCCGGCATAGACGGTACAGTGGCTTTTGTCAGATCCTTCAGTTCCACGGCCAGATCCGTCAAAACCCAGAACGTTATCACTCTCTTTGACAGTGCCAAGTGCTCCTTTGTCTGCAGCGGAGAGGATTATGCACAATACATGACCGATGGGCAAAAGACTACCATCGAGCTCTTAAACGGTACACAATACGAAACCACCTACAGATATTCTCCCGAGGACAAGGAACTGGTGTTTGAACTGTTGGAACCGGATTATTCACTTTCCATCGGGACCAAAGCCTATTATTACATAGTGCTTGATGAAAGAAAGAATGTACTCAGGGTACCCAGAAAGGCTGTACATCACGCCGGGGACGATTACTATGTTTATTATACCGATGAAAATAACATAAGAACGGTACAATATGTGGAAGTGGGACTGGAAGGCAATGATTATGTGGAGATACTTTCGGGGATAAACGAAGGTGACTATCTGGTACTTAAATAATGTTTGGAGCAAAGATGAAAATGAGGCGGCTGATTACAATTTTATTATGTGGGGTAATACTTATTACGGGTTGCGGTGATTCCCGGGATGAGGATATTCCGGAACTCTTGAACCCGGTGGGAAAGAGCATATCTGAAACCGGGATCTCAAGAAAAGATCTTTACGGAACAAAGGTTTACAACGGAGAGGTGCTGGCGGATATAACCGAGTATTCTTTCGGCATCACGGGTCAGATCTCGGGGCTGTACAAAAAGACCGGTGACAAGGTATATGCAGGGGATCTTCTGGCTGATATAGACAGTTCATCGGCACAGGCAGCTGTATCGAATATCACAGATCAGATAAACGAGATCACGGTTTCGTGTAATTACGAGATAGAAAAACTGCAAAAGGCGAATTCGGATCCCGGTATTTCCTGGCAGGACAGGGAGATGAACGATCTGAAGATCAGACAGCAGAAGGAGATACTGGATAATACCCTGAATAAGCTTAACGTCAGCCTGAACGAAGCAAAGGAAAGACTTCTTTCCACTTCCATCTATGCTACGGCGGAGGGAGATGTTATCGCAGTGGCGTCATCATCGGGAAGATGGGTGGCGGCGAATACCAACATCATTGCAGTGGCCAATAATGACAGAAAGTTCATAGTCTGCGATTTCATCAAGGATGAAGAACTGGAAAAGGCCAACGAGGTATATACACTGATCGGAGGAAAGAAGGTAAAGCTTAACAAAGTCAACAGTTTTCCCGAGGAAGAACCGATATATACAAAGTTTTCCGTGGAAAACGATGATGAGATATATGTGGGGGATTATGCTCCGGTCATAGTCATCAGCGACTATACGGAAAATGCTCTTACAGTACCCAAGGATGCGGTATACAGCGATAACGGCGGAAATTATGTCTATGCCACCACCGACGGTAACAGGACAAAGGTTTATGTTACCCTGGGCTTTGAAGGTATCAATGATTTTGAAGTTCTGGATGGATTAAAAGACGGGGATAAGGTGTATTTAAAGGATGATACCACCGCCTCTGCCAGAAGCAGTTTCACCATGAGGGGAGATTTTGTACTCACCACCAGAGCCAAGGCTTCTTCCAATTACAGTACCCAGACCAATCTTACCGCAGAAAGGACCTACGGTACTCTGGTATTCAAAGGCTTTAATTTCCAGACTTACACAGAGATCAAAAAAGGTGAGATCATAGCTTCCTACTATGAGGATGTGGATGAGGACTATGTGGCCGAGACCAGGTTTTCGCTTGAACTTGCCCTTCGTCTTCATGAATTTGAAAAGATAGCGGAACTTGAGAATACGTTGGAGGATCTGGAAGAGGCGATGACTTCCAGGGATATAGTGGCACCCTATGACGGAATGCTTATTTCCACCGAAAGGATATATAAGGGTAGCGGAATACCCAACGGAAGGATCGGTACCTTTGCTTCAACGGAAAAATTGCTGCTTACCGTGGATAATTCATCAAATGCTTTCAGATACGGCCAGACCGTTACAGTGGAAGCGATAATAAACGGCCAGAACACCTTTGGCACCGGAAAAGTCATTTCGGCTTCGAGAACCGGTCTTCTGGGTAACTATAATACTTCTACCGCCTATATAAAAGTGGATGAGGAATGGGAATATCTGTGCTTCGGAGCTTCGAGATTTGTCAGCACAGATAATATAGTTGTGGAAGATGTGGTTCTTGTACCTGTTGACGGAGTTACTACCTACAACGGCAATCTTACGGTCCTTTCGGAGGAGGAAGGAAAGCTTAAGAGAGTCAGGTTCGTCAACGGCAGAAAAGGCAGCGATTACTACTGGGCTGCGGACGGTATTGATGCGGACGTGAACATTTATTACGAATAAAGGCGGTGCGGGTTAATGTTTCGGTTAATGCTACAAAAATTATTACATAAAAAATGGATGGTCCTTTGCCTTTTGATCGGTAATGTTCTTTTGATCGCCACGGCAACCAGCTATCCCATGTATAAAAATGCCTCCCTTAAGCGTATGCTTGATGATGAAATGGAAGCTTACATGAAAGAAAATTCCGATTGCGATGTTATGAACTTTTTCCTTTCATCACAAAACGGAAGTAATGTAAAAGGCTATAACTCCATGGTCACCAGGGGAGACAGCACGGTAAACGGCATAGGCATAAAGGTTAAGAACAAGGTTTGGCATTTTAATCTGGTTGTAAGTGCCGCAAATTCACTTTTGGCAAGAGATGACGTGGGAGAGAGACAGTTTGAGATCGGATCCTTGTCTGACTTTGAGAATTGTTCAAATCTGCTTTCCGGCAGATACGGCAGTGACGGAACAGGTGAAGACGGATGTCTGGAAGCAGTGGTTACCACGGATTGTCTTGTAAACATGAACCTTTTAATAGGTGAAGAACTGGAATTCGGTTATCTTAAGGACGCTTCCGGAAACAATATAAGGGTAAAGATAGTGGGAGTTGTGGATCCCGTAAGAGAGGGCAACACTTCCTGGGTGGAAGAGGATCAGGCTTTTGACAATGAACTTCTCATTTCCTATGCAGCCTTTGAAAAGATCTTTCTCGGTGAGACCTTTGCCAAATCCTATATAAGATGTAATTGGTTCTATGTTTTCGACCTTGGTTCCATTGAAGTTAAAAAGATCGATCATGTTTTGAGTGAGACCCGGGCTATTGCTGATACATCTTCACTTTCACTTAAGATCACCGCACCCGGATATCTGTCCGTACTTAAATCCTTTAAGCAGACAGAAAACAAGATCCATGTAACATTGATCATTCTTCAGGTGCCGGTAATGGCTTTGCTTTTGGCTTTCCTTTTCATGATCTCGGGACAGATGCTTTCTCTTGAACAAAATGAGATCTCATTGCTTAAGAGCCGCGGTGCTTCCAAGCATCAGATAGGAAGACTTTACCTGCTTCAATCCACTTTGGTGGACCTGATATCCTGCCTTATAGGACTTCCCATAGGAATACTTATGTGTCAGCTCATAGGTTCCTCCGAAGCCTTCCTGGAATTTAATTTCGCCAGACTCTTAAGCGTAAAACTCAGCGGAGAGGTTTGGATCTATGCATTGGCAGCATCTGCCGCATCTATTCTTGTAACCTTGATCCCGGCTCTTAAGGCCAGCGGGCTTTCAATAGTAAAACTTAAGCAAAAGAAAGCCAGAAGCAGTAAAAAACTCTGGCAGAAGCTTTATCTGGACGTGATCATTTTCGGCGTATCCGTTTACGGTTACTACACCTTTTCCAGGCAGACCGAGGATCTGGCCAAAGATATAATGAGCGGTAAAGGATTGGATCCGCTCCTTTATCTGAGCTCCGTCCTTTTTATACTGGGTGCGGGAATGATCTTCCTTCGTATCCAGCCCTATGTGGTAAAACTCATCTTTGCACTGGGAAAGAAAAAATGGCAGCCTGCGGGCTATGCTTCATTTTTACAGATAATCAGGACCGGTACCAAGCAGCAGTTTGTAATGCTGTTCCTGGTGCTTACGGTTTCGCTGGGTATCTTTGATTCCACCGTGGCAAGGACCATAATATCCAATGCGGAAGAAAATGCCACTTATATGACGGCGGATGACATTGTGATGGTGGAAGCGTGGAAGAGTAACATCTTAAGCGTTCAATTGGATCCCACCATAGAACTTAAATATGTTGAACCGGATTTCGGAAAATATGATAATGCCGACGGTATAGAGAAGGCTGCCAGAGTGTTTATAGACGATAAGGTTACGTTTAAACACGGCAATTCCTTATCTGTTACCACGCTTATGGCAGTGGATACCAAGGAATTCGGAGAAGCTGTGGTATTTGACAGTTCACTTTTGGACAAGCATATAAATCATTATCTGAATGCCATATCCCAGGATCCGGATGCCATCCTTTGCTCCAGAAGCTTTGAATCCCTACAGGGATACAAGGTGGGAGACAAGCTGGTTTATACCAATGCGGACGGAGAATCGGTCACAGGTGTGATAAAGGACTTTGTGGATTACTGGCCCACTTTCAAGCCTACGGAAGTAAGACTGTTAAATGACGGCACCACGGAAGAAGTCACCAATTATCTGGTGGTTGCCCATCTTTCAACCATACAGAGCGAATGGGGCAAGACACCTTATCACATCTTTATCAGACTTTCGGATAACGCAGATAAGGATTTCTTCTACAACTTCGTTGAAAACAACAAGATCACCCTTGCAAAATACGAAAACCTGGCGGATAAGAAGGAAGCCATAAGACAGGATACCCTGTTCCAGGGAACCAACGGTATACTTACCATGAGTTTTATCGTTATCCTTATACTTTGCCTTGCCGGTTACCTGATCTATTGGATAATGTCCATAAAATCCAGAGAGCTTTTGTTCGGTGTTTTCAGAGCAATGGGTATGCGTAAATCGGAGATAGTTCATATGCTGTTTAATGAACAATTGGCAACAGGAATATTCTCCATTGCCATCGGAGCACTTATCGGCATTCTGTCTTCAAGAATGTTTGTTCCCATGATACAGCTGGCCTATGCAGGTGAGAGTCAGGTGACTCCTTTAAGTCTCACGATCTACGGCAGCGACATGATCAGACTGTTCTCGGTAATCCTTGTAATGGTTATCGTTTCCATAGTTGTATTGTCGAAGATAGTATCTTCGATGAAGATCACAAATGCTTTGAAGCTTGGAGAAGACTGATGAAAGATATTATTACCGTAAAGGATTTAAACAGAATATTCCCTATCAGCGGCGGGGAGATCCACGTTTTAAAGGATATCAGCATGAATGTGCCCGAAAAGAGCCTTGCCATATTAAAAGGACGTTCGGGTTCGGGTAAGACCACCTTGATAAATCTCCTGGGTGCGCTGGATATGCCCACAAGCGGTCAGATAGTTATAAACGACCGTGATATTACTCAAATGAGCGAATATGAAAGGGAAAACCTAAGAAGGACCCAGGTGGGCTTTGTTTTTCAGTCCGTTTCCCTGATCCCCATGATGAGCGCTTATGAAAATGTCGAATTTTCCTTAAGACTGGCAGGGATCGATGAAAACAGGAAGGAAAGAGCAACCGAATGTCTTAAAATGGTGGGGCTGGGAGCAAGAATGAATCATATGCCCGCAGAGATGTCCGGCGGTGAGCAGCAAAGAGTGGCCATAGCCAGAGCCATAGCCCACAGGCCCAAGGTGATCTTTGCGGACGAGCCTACGGCGGAGCTGGATTCCCAGACAGCCCAGGCTGTAATGAAACTGTTTAAGGAACTGGTTGAAAAGGAAAATGTTACCATTATCATGACAACCCATGACACCGGGCTTATGAACCTGGGAGATGTTGTATTTGAACTTGAAGACGGGGAGATAGCAAATGGCAGATGAGGAAATCATGATCAAGGCCGATAACCTTGTGAAGATCTATAAAACAGAAGATATAGAAGTCATGGCTCTTCAGGGACTGGATCTTACGGTTCAGAAGGGAGAACTGCTGGCTATAATCGGTAACTCGGGTTCAGGTAAATCCACTTTTTTAAACATGATAGGAGGTCTTGACCGACCCACGGCGGGAAGACTTCATGTGGCAGGACACGACCTGTTTAAGATGACAGAGAAGGAACTGGTGGTGTATAAAAGAGATGCGGTGGGCTTTGTATGGCAGAATAATGCCAGAAATCTGCTTCCCTATCTGACTGCACTTGAAAATATCATGATGCCCATGGAACTTAAAAAGGAAGGCGAAAGGAAGGAAAGAGCCCTGCAGCTTCTGGACACGGTGGGTCTGAGCCACAGGAAGGATTCCAGACTTTCCCAGCTTTCCGGCGGTGAGCAGCAAAGGATCGCCATAGCCATAGCTCTTGCCAACAGACCTTCGTTGTTGCTGGCGGACGAACCTACGGGATCCGTAGACAGAAAGACCGCGGATTACATTTTTGATATATTCAGAAATCTTAACAAAGAGACGGGACAGACCATTCTCATAGTTACCCATGACGTGACACTTTCCAAAAAGGTTAAGAGAGTGGTGGCCATCCGAGACGGAAAGATCTCCAGTGAAAGGATCTTAAAGGAAAGATATGCCGATGTTTCACATACAGCCATTGACTGGAGCACCGAGGAAACCCAGGAGGAATACTCCATTGTAGACAAGGTGGGACGTGTTCAGATACCCCACGAGCTTCTGGAAAAACTGGCCTTGGATTCCAACAAGGTTAAGGTTACAATGGATGGAGGAAAGATCCTTATCGAGAACCCGGCAGGTAAGTAACATTTATTTAAAAAAAAATTAATGGCAATATTTGCGGGTTTGTTGTATAATTCCCTTTGATGTGGCGGAGTATCGCCAAAATTTTGTTTCGAAAGGATGACTGATATGGGTTGGGATTTTGTAAATCATTTATTTAACTCTGTAATTCAATATGTCCTTACAGGCGCATTTGCGCTATTATGTGTATTTCTCGGGGTTAAGCTTCGTGAAAGAAAGAATAAAAAAGAGATCAACGGATCAAACGATTAATACCACAGGGGGTTATATATCATGCCGATGGAAAGCTTAAATATTTCAAATGACAACGATCTTATTTCGGAGGTTAAGATCTCCAATGACGTTGTTGCCACTATTGCGGCTCTTGCAGCTACCGAAGTTGAGGGTATAGATTCACTTTCGGGAAATGCCACCAATGATTCCGTTAAAAAATACGGTATCAGAAACGGATCCAAAGGAGTGGAAGTGTGTTTTAACGACGACGGTAAGTCCATCAGCTGCAAGCTGGGAGTTACAATGAAGTTCGGTTATTCTATTCCCGAGACATGCGAGGCGGTTCAGGATAAGGTCAAGACCACGATCGAATCCATGATAGGAATGGAAGTTGCGGATGTTTCAATAAACATTGCGGATGTTAACGTAAACAGGAACTAATTTTAATTTGCACCTTGGAAATTATATATGAAAGGTAAATGATATGACTAAACATGACGAAAGAGTAAAGCTTTTTCAGTTGATCTTCAACTGCAGCTTTTATGAAAACAGCGAGATCCCCGAACAGATGGATCTTTTCAGAAGACTTCAAATGGCATCTGAACAGGAGAGTTTTAAAACGGTTGAGGAAAAAGCTCAAAAGGTCCTTGATAAGCTTGGGGACATTGATGTGATCCTTACAAAGGCTTCCACAGGATGGCCTTTAAGCAGATTGGGAAAAGCGGAGCTCGCTATCATGAGACTTGCGGCATATGAGATCCTCTTTGACGATTCTGTGCCTGCGGGCGTTGCTATTAATGAGGCGGTTGAGATCAGTAAGGTATTCGGAAATGATTCAGCCCCCAGTTTTGTGAATGCGGTTCTCGCCAAACTGGTAAAAGAACCTGATAAACAGTGATATGCAGCAGATATATTCGGTTTCCGACGTTTCCGCTTACATTAAACGTAAGTTTGATACCGATGCGGTGTTAAACAATATTTATGTTAAGGGAGAGGTTTCCAATACAAAATATCATTCATCCGGACATATATATTTTACATTGAAAGACAGTAAATCACAAATTTCATGTATAATGTTTGCCGGTCGCAGGGCCGGCATTTCTTTTAAGCTGACAGATGGCCAGAGTGTTATCGTTTTCGGAAGGATAACCGTTTATGAAGCCGGAGGCAGCTATCAGATATACGCGGATGAGATCAGGCTTGACGGAGTCGGGCGTCTTTATGAGGAATATGAAGAACTCAAAAAGAGGCTTGGCGCGGAAGGCCTTTTTGACGTTTCAAAGAAAAAAAGTATCCCGAAATATGCTTCCAGAATAGGTATAGTCACGGCACCTACCGGAGCTGCCATCAGAGACATCTGTCAGATCAGTAAGAGACGTAATCCCTACGTTTCCCTGGTATTGTATCCGGCCCTTGTTCAGGGAGAAGGAGCAGCCGATTCCATAGTTAAGGGCATCAGAGCCCTGGATGGCAAAGTGGATGTTATCATAGTGGGACGAGGCGGCGGTTCCATTGAGGATCTTTGGGCTTTTAACGAAGAAAAAACGGCAAGAGCCGTGTTTGAGTGCAAAACACCCATAATCTCAGCCGTAGGCCATGAAACCGATACTACCATCTCGGATCATGCAGCTGACTTAAGAGCACCCACTCCGTCTGCGGGCGCGGAACTGGCGGTGTTTGACTATGCAGGTCTGATGAAGGATCTGGGTTTAAGGCACGACCGTTTGTGCGGTCTTATGACAGATAAGACGGAACGGATAAAACAGATCATTAAGAACAGAGAGGCTGTTTTAAAAAAGAACAGTCCGGAACACAAGCTGGCCCTAAAAAAACAATGGATAGAAAATGTGGGGCCCAGACTTAAAAGAAGCATTGAAAACATCCTTGCAGTAAGAAAACAGTGGCTGGATAATGCCGAACCCCGGATCAAACGGGATATGGACGGCATTTTATCCGCCAAGAGATCTGAAGTCAAAAGGATAGCAGCCAGGCTTGAAGGAGTGGATCCCGTTAAAAAACTGCAAAGCGGTTTTTCGTATGTAGCAACTGAGGAAGGAAACAATGTTAACAGCGTTTCAGCGGTGAAACCGGGAGACGGCCTGATAATACACGTTACGGACGGTGCCATACATGCATCGGTAAATGAGGTAATAAAAAAACATGAGTGATAACAAAGATAACAATAATCTGACTCTTGAGGAGAATATGAGAGCCCTTGATGAGGTGATCAGGGAACTTGAAAAGGGTGATCTGACCCTTGAACAATCCTTTGAAATGTATAAGAAGGGAATGGATCTTCTTATGAAATGCAACAATTCCGTGGACAAGGTGGAAAAGGAATTGCAGATTATGGAAAGTGAAGGGATCTGATGAGTCTGGATTTTAAAAAAGAGATGAAAGAGAGACAGGATGCCGTAAATAAATGCATAGATAATTACCTTCCTGAGGAAGACGGACTTCAGAAGGTGATCATTGAAGCGTTGAATTACAGTATACTTGCGGGAGGAAAAAGGATCCGCCCTGTACTTTTACGTGAATTTTACAGTATATACAGCAGGAAATATGCCCCGGATAAAGAGCTTGATCTTGAAAGGATAGAGCCTTTTATCTGTGCCATTGAAATGATCCACACCTATTCCCTGGTACATGACGATCTTCCTGCAATGGATAATGATCTTTTAAGAAGGGGAAAGCCCACCACCCATGCCAGATTCGGCCATGCAAACGGGGTTTTGGCAGGAGATGCCCTATTGAATTATTCTGTTGAGACTTTGACCAAGGCCTTCGCAGAGGATGATTTTTCCGGCGAAGATACCTATGACGATATCTCCAATGTTGAATGGAACAAGAGGGTGGTAAAGGCAATGAAGCTCCTCTATGCCCGGGCAGGCATTTACGGTATGATCGGCGGACAGACCGTGGACGTTGAAAAAACCGGAAAACCCCTTAATAAAGATGAGCTGGAATTTATTTATGAACTCAAAACCTGCGCTCTGATATCGGCATCTATTTTATGCGGTGCAGTGCTTGGAGGTGCAGGGATCAAAGATCTTGCCTTTTTGGAGCCTTTGGGCAGCGATATAGGTATGGCTTTTCAGATCAGGGATGACATCCTGGATGTGGAAGGAAACGAAGAAGAATTCGGCAAACCTATAGGAAGCGATGAAAAGAACTGCAAGACCACATGGGTTACCATGTATGGTATGGACTCTGCCGGGAAAAAGGTGGAAGAATACACCCGGGATGCCATCCGTATTTTGGAGGCACTTCCGGATAATGAATTTATGAAAGCCTTTGTTTTGGCGCTTGCCGAAAGAAAGTACTGATATAAGAGGATATTCCTATGACTGATCATCCTGTCCTGGATAAGATAAATAAACCAAATGACATAAAAAAACTGAATGAAGCCGAACTGCCGGAACTGGCCAGAGAGATAAGGGCTTTTATTACCGAAAGTGTTTCAAAGACCGGAGGACATCTTTCTTCGAATCTGGGTGTTGTGGAACTTACAATGGCCTTACATCTTTTTCTGGATCTTCCCAAGGATAAGCTTATTTTCGACGTGGGTCATCAAACCTATGTTCATAAGATACTTACGGGAAGAAAAGATTTTGAACACTTAAGACAAAGGGGAGGTCTTTCGGGCTTTCCCAAGGGCAGTGAAAGTGACTGCGATCCCTTTGATACAGGCCATAGTTCCACGGCGCTTTCCGTTGCTTCCGGTTTTGTTGCCGCAAGAGAATTAAAAGGTGAAAAGAATAAAGTGGTTGCTGTTGTGGGAGACGGAGCATTAAGCGGAGGAATGGCGCTGGAGGCTCTTAACAACATAGGCAAATTCAAGAGTAATCTGATCATTATCCTTAACGACAATGAGATGTCAATAGATAAGAATGTGGGCGGAATGGCCAATTATCTCGGTCAGATCCGTACCAAAAAGACCTACGTGAATTTCAAATCCGGACTTGAAAAGGTGCTGGATGAGATACCCGGCGGATCCGGTGAAAAGATCGTGGGCAGCATGAAGCACATTAAAGATTCCTTTAAAACCTTCTTTGTAAGAGGAATGCTTTTTGAGGATTTTGGTATTACTTATATCGGTCCCATAAACGGCCATGATGTGGGACAGCTCCTTACAGCCATGGAAAGTGCTTCCAGAGTGGATAAGCCTGTGCTCATCCATGCAATTACCCAAAAGGGAAGGGGATATATCCCTGCGGAAAAACGTCCCGGTAAATTCCACGGTATAGGACCCTTTGACCTGAAGACAGGAAAACTGGTTAAAAAGCCTGCTACCAAAACCTTTACGGAAAGCTTTTCAGAAACAATGCTGGAACTGGGAGATGAAGATGAACGTATCCTGGGTATCACAGCGGCCATGGAATTCGGTACCGGTTTAAGAGAATTCGGAGAAGCCCATCCGGACAGGTTTTTTGATGTGGGTATAGCCGAACAGCATGCAGTGACCTTTGCGGCGGCTCTTGCAAAAACAGGATTTAAACCCGTTGTAGCCATATATTCCACATTTCTACAGAGAAGTTATGATCAGATACTGCATGATGTTTGTCTGACTTCCCTGCCGGTGGTGTTCATGATAGACAGAGCCGGGATCACGGGAGAAGACGGAGAGACCCATCAGGGTATCTTTGATCTGTCCTATCTGTCCCACATTCCGGGACTCACGGTCATGGCGCCCAAGAATTGTGAGGAGTTAAAGGAAATGCTGCGCTATGCCTTAACACTTAATTCTCCCGTGGCCATCAGATATCCCAAGATCGGAGAAAGTGAAGCTGCAGCCGGGCTTGATGATTCACCTATTGTTTACGGTAAAGCCGAAAAACTTGAAGAAGGTAAAGATGTGGCCATCTTCTCAGTGGGACATCTGGCGGATATGGGCCTGGAACTTAAAGACAGGCTGGAGAGGGACGGTATTTCGGCAAGTCTATACAATGCAAGATTTGTTAATCCTGTTGATACGGACAGCATTAAAGAAGCAGCCTTCACTCATAAAGTGATCGTAACTCTTGAAGAAAATGTTAAAAGAGGCGGATTCGGAGAAGAAGTGGCAGAGATCATTGCAGAGAATGGCCTTAATGTAGGGTTTGTAAACGGGTCACTTAAGGATTCCTTTATCGAACACGGTAAAAGGAACGAGCTTCTTAAGGAATACGGGCTGGATACAGAAGAGATTTATGGAAAGATTAGACGTATTATTGGTTAAAAAAGGTCTCACACCTTCCAGAGAAAGAGCCAAAGAGCTTATAACCCAAGGGATGGTGACCGTTAACGGAAAGACATTAATAAAAGCCTCTGCCGGTGTGAATGCGGAGGATGATATTATAATACAGGGCCCGCAGCTTAAATATGTAAGCCGCGGAGGATTGAAACTGGAAAAGGCTCTGACGGAATTTAACATAGATCTTTCGGGAAAGACCTGTATGGATATAGGAGCTTCCACCGGCGGATTTACGGACTGTATGCTTCAAAACGGAGCATCAAAGGTCTGGGCAGTGGATGTGGGAACCGATCAGTTGGCTGAAAAACTGAAAAATGACGATCGTGTGATCTCCCTGGAGCAGACCAATATCAGATACCTCACATCGGAAAACATCGGAAATGCCGGATTGGATTTTATCTCGACGGATGTTTCCTTTATTTCCCTGACCAAGGTATTGCCTGTCATCTTTTCTCTTTTATCGCCCGGAGGTGAAGCCGTGTGCCTTATTAAACCTCAATTTGAGGCGGGCAGGCAGGCTCTTTCTAAAAAGGGTATAATTAAGGATACGGCTGTCAGGGAAAAGGTGGTAAAGGACATAGTGGATTCCTCTTTAAATACCGGATTTAAAGTCTTCGGTACCACGATCTCTCCTGTTAAGGGCGGAGACGGTAATGTTGAATATCTGATCCATTTGGGAAAGGAAATATTATAATATGAAAAATGCATATCTTATAATTTCAAATCCCGACAGGGATCTTGAAGGAAAATATACGGAAAGAGTAAAGAAATGTCTTAAAGAAAACGGAGCTGATATCTGTAATCTTAACGAAAGCAACGGGGATACCTCCGGAATAAAGGCTATCATAGTGCTGGGCGGTGACGGGACTCTTATGAGAACGGCAGATGCGGTAAAGGATTTCGGAGCTCCCATCCTTGGGATAAACACCGGTACTCTCGGTTATCTCACAGGGGCCGAGACAAATAATCTGGAAAATGCCGTTAAAAAGCTGATCGCGGGAGATTACCGCATAGAAAAGCGCATGATGCTTGATGTAAGTGTAAATGGGGATGCGCCGGAAACAGTTTTAAATGACGCGGTTGTGACCAGAAACGGGTATTCCAGGATAATACGTTTAAAGGTCAAGATAAACGGTTCGGAGGTGCTTACGGTAGGGGGAGACGGAATTATAATCTCTACTCCCACGGGATCCACCGGTTACAATCTTTCCGCAGGAGGAAGCATATGCGTTCCCGAGGCGGAAATGATAATAGTTACTCCCATATGTCCTCATTCCATGACAGCCAGATCTGTAATAGCATCTGCCGAGGATGAGATAACAATAGAGATCCCGGAGGAAAGAAATTATGAAACGCCTGATCTTGGTATCACTCTTGACGGACGAGCTTTTCATATGTTAAAAAGCGGCGATGTGATCAGGATACGCAGGTCAAAAAGCATCACAAAACTTATCAAAACGGATGAAAGTTCGTTTTTTGAAGCATTGAAGAGCAAGTTATCATAGATATAAAAAGGGATAAGGAAAGGGACAGTTATGCCGGATAAGAAAACAAGCAGACATGCGCAGATCAGAAAGATAATTGAAAATGAGAATATCGGAACTCAGGAGGAACTTGTACGTCGCCTCAATGAGGAAGGCTTTGCGGTGACTCAGGCCACAGCCTCCAGAGATATTAAGGAATTAAGGTTATCAAAGATGACCACTGATACCGGAGTGAATAAGTACATTATCCCCCCTTCGGATACTCCGGGTTTAAATAACGGAAAACTGGTCAGAGTCCTGTCGGAAGCTTTTGTTAATATGGAGCAGGCAGAAAACCTTCTGGTCATAAAGACGGCGTCGGGAATGGCCATGGCTGCGGCTGCGGCATTGGATTCACTTAAGATAAAAGGTGTTGTGGGCTGCATTGCAGGAGACGATACCATTATGTGCGTTGTAAAGACCAAGGGTGAAGTTTCCGATGTAATGAAAAAGATAGAAAAACTTGTTCACTAATGTGGGTTATGGCTGTCAACTTATACTTGACACCTTATTGGCCTTGTTATAAAATTTAAAAAATTGAAAAATCAAAGGATGGAAATTTATGTCAGGACATTCAAAATTTGCTAACATTAAGCACAAGAAAGAAAAAAATGATGCGGCTAAGGGTAAGATATTTACCAAACTCGGCCGTGAAATAGCAGTAGCCGTTAAAGAAGGCGGCGGTCCGGATCCCAACAATAACAGTAAGCTTAAGGATATCATCGCTAAGGCAAAAGCCAACAACATGTCCAACGATACCATCGAAAGAAGTATCAAAAAGGCAGCAGGCGACGGACAGGGTGTTAATTACGAGCATGTAAGATATGAAGGCTACGGCCCCAGCGGTATCGCCATCATCGTAGATGCTCTTACGGACAACAAGAACAGAACTGCTGCAAATGTCAGAAGTGCTTTTACAAAGGGTAAAGGCAGTATCGGAAATATGGGATGCGTTTCTTTCATGTTCGATGAAAAGGGACAGATCGTCATCGATAAGGAAGAATGCGATATGGACGGAGATGATATCTTCATGATCGCTGCCGATGCAGGTGCGGAAGATCTTTCCGATGAAGAGGACAGTTTTGAGATAATTACTGCTCCCGACGATTTCAGCAAGGTCGTTGAAGCTCTGGAAGCTGCAAATATCAAGATGGCATCCGCCGAAGTTACCATGATCCCTCAGAATTACGGATCTCTTACCGATGAGGAGGATATCAAGTGCCTTAACAGGATCCTTGACCTTCTTGAGGAAGATGATGATGTTCAGGACGTATATACAAATTACGACGAAGCATAAAAAATATATTCTTTTTTAATTAACTAACTTAATTAACAATGATAAAATGCCGATAAAATATATGGATTGTAAATATACCTTTCATTTTACCGGCTTTTTTGATGCTTATCATTCTCACTTACTATAAGCCGGGAGGAGGAAATTAATTCATGAAAAAGACTTTAAGCAGATTAATTTGCTTTATACTGGCGGCAAGCATAGTGGCTACGGGCGGATTCTTTGACCTTAAGACCACTTATACCGTTGATAATGTACAAAATGTTCCCGCGGTCGGAGAAGAGCCGGCAGAGCCGGCGGAGGCCAGAAGTGAAGCCGAGGAAGAAAACCTGGGTATCTTTTCCAAGGCCTTCGGCGTCGAGGGACTTAAAGAAGGAATATTCAGTTTATCAAATATATTTTTTAAGGACAGATCCGTTTATGCAGCCGATGCCGACATGAAGATAGTTTTCTTCGACAACACCGGTGTGGGAAATGCCTTTGTTGACCAGGGTTCGGTACTTGAGCTTGATACCTCACAGTTCACTCTGGCTGTTTCACGTGTTTATAAGGTGGATAATACCGATGCGCCTTTTGCCAGCGGTACCACCATGACCTTCAGTATTGCAGGTGCGGGGAATAATGTTATCAGGATCGAACCCGACAGTGATCCGACAGACAACTCTGTTGTCATCACCCGTGTGGGCCCCGGACGTGCCAACGTTAACGTTGCCATCACCGAAAACGGTCAGACAAGATATGCTACCGTTACCATTCATGTTGCATTTGAGATCGTAAAGGATGATCTTGAATGGGAAGAGACGGGACTTTCGGGATTCAGTGACAAGGTGCTTTTCCTGGATCAGAAAAATTATCTGGGTGCTGTAGACTATTACGAGCTGGATATCCTTTACATGGATAACACATCCGTTACTTCCGATACCATAATTCTGGACACAACGGATAAACAATATAAAGATACGGTAGTCATGTATGAAAGCGGTAAGCTGCATGTCAGAGGTGCAGGTTATACCAGGGTTACTCTTAAGACCACAGGTACAAACCCCGACAGTACCAGCTTTTATGTACTTGTTGCCCCTATAGGACATGAAGAGGCCGTGGTTTCCGGAGGAACCGTAACCTATGCGGATTACGAGCAGACCTATGATCTGGGCACCATATATGCAGATAATTTTGCTGTCTATACAAATGCCTTAAAGGCTACCAGCCTTACATGGACAGTATATATCGTAGATAAGAACGGTGGACTTACCGAGATCAGCAAGAATGATACCTCCAGACTTACATACAATATCAGCGATCAGAGCGGAGTGGTAAATTTCTCGGGAGTTACGGCAGGTACCTATAAGATCGTGGGCGTTGCAAATACTTCCTTCAGCGATACGGAAAGCAGGAACAGAGTTGTTTATGACGTTGTAGTAATGCTTTCTCTTTCGGATACAGAAATGTACATGAACGTTGGAGATACCTATGATGTATTAAGTAATTCCAATATTCCGGTTGAACTCTATTCCAAGATCTACAGCGTGGAGTATTCCGGAAACAGCAGACTTTACGCTACCGTTGATAATAACGGTGTTATTACGGCAAATAATGTAGGTACGGCGTATATCACATTTAAATATGTCGGAGGCAGTAACAATTCTGTGCTTCCTCCGGCGATCAGTGCCTCCATTCAGGATGTTACCTATACCATACATGTTATAGACTACCTTTCCATCAGCAACTCGGCTTTGTCATCCGACGGATCTACCGAGTTTACCATGTTTGCGGGAGGTACCTATCCTTTATATGCTTCTTGTACAAATAAGGATTACGATATCTATTGGGAGAGTCTTGACACTTCCATCGTGACCCTTGAAGAGAACGGCTTCGGATCCGTTATGGTAAAGGCTTTAAAGAAGGGCGTTGTTACCGTAAGAGCCTACCAGATCATTAACGGCGTTGAAAAGAATGCCTTTGCGGAGATCACTGTTAAGAATACAGCTACCAAGGTTAAACTTTCACCTTCCGAGATAGATATCGAGGTAGGAGATTATAAGACCATCATAGCTCAGTTTACAGGTGATGCCACAGATCTGACCTGGGTTAGTTCGGATGAAACTATTTTTTCCTTTGTTGATAATATAAATGTGGGGACTTCAGCAACCATCGAAGCTTTAAAGCCCGGTTCCGCAGTGCTTACCGCCATTAACCCCGACAACATCGTTTGCGGCTATTGTCAGGTTACGGTCTACCAGGAAGTTACAGGCCTTAAGCTTTCGGAATACTCCCTGACCCTTAAAGAAACCGACGGAAGCTATCAATTATATGCTTATCTTGAGCCTAAAAATGCTTCCGACTCCAGCGTATTGTGGACTTCCTCCAAACCCTCGGTAGTAACCGTTGACGAAAACGGTAAGATCACCATCGTAAAAGAAGGTGAAGCTACCATTATGGCTCAGTCGGTGCTTAATCCCGAGTATTTTGCTCTCTGTACCGTTAAGGTGCTTCAGGCCGTGGATTCCATCACTCTTGACAAGAAACAGCTGGAACTTTACAAGGGTGAAGTTTACAGACTTCCTTATGTCATCCTGCCTGCAGATGCGGACAATGACGTTATAGATATCACCGTGGTTGACAGTAAGATCGTTTCTGTTACCCAGGGTTCCGACCACACATTGATAGTTACCGCAAGAGGTGTTGGTAAGACCGAATTTATGGTCATGACCAAGGACGGAAAATACTGGGATCTTTGTACGGTTACGGTTAAGCAGGTGGCTACGGATGTTACAATGAACTACAGCGAGGTAACTCTTAATGTGGGTGAAGCCTTCGACCTTACGGTAAGTGTTTCTCCCGCAGATGCCACAGAGAATTCTCTTACATGGAAGAGCCTTGATACAGGTATAGCTACCGTATCTCAGAGCGGTCGTATCATGGGTATCAAGCCCGGTAAGACTTCCATAATGGTATCCACCCAGAGCGGAAAGAACTCCTTCTGTACCGTTACGGTAAAGCAGGGTGCAAAATCCATGAAGCTGGATGAAACGGAGATAACCATAGGCATAGGTGAAACCTACACCCTTGAGGCTGTGTTCGATCCCGACGGAACTTCGGTTACCGACGGTAAATGGTCATCTCTTGATTCAAGCGTTGCCACCGTTAACGAAGCGGGTATGGTTACGGGTATCAAGGGCGGATACACTGTAGTTTCCTTTACTTCCGTGGACGGAGGCTTTACCGGCTTCTGTATGGTAAAGGTAGAGGAATTGATCACAAAGATCACCGTAGATCCTTCTTCCTATATTTTAGGTAAAGGAAATACGGTTACAATAGATGCTCAGATATCAAACGGAGATACGGTTTCCGACAAGGGCCTTGAATGGTATTCCGATGATGAATCCGTAGCTACGGTTGATAAATACGGTATGATCACAGGTGTGGACTACGGTTCAACGGTTATTACCGTAGAAGCTGCCGAAGGCGAAGCTAAGGCCTATGTTAAGATCGAGGTTGTACGTGAAGTATCCAAGATCGAACTCAGTTCTTCCTATGAAGTGGTAATAGTGGGCCACAAGGTGAGACTGTCTGCTACGGTCAGCCCTGCCAATGCCACTTATCCCACGGTTAATTACAGCGTTGTTAATCCCGCCACCATGAAAGAAGATAATTCCGTGGCACTGGTGGATTCCGACGGTGTTGTTACCGGCCTTAAAAAGGGAAATGCATGGGTAGTCGCATCCGCCAAAGACAATTCCGGAAAGACGGCACGTTGTTATATCGTAGTCATCGATCCCATCTCGGCAACCGGCGTAACGGTTTCAGATTCTGCAATAGCTTTGATGCCCGGAGAAAAGAAGACCATAACATCTCATATCAAGCCCACCACCTCTACGGATGACTTGACATGGACTACAAATAATGATACTGTAGCATCAGTTTCCGAAGAAGGCACTATTACAGCCAATACCGTGGGGCAGACCACGGTAACTGTAACCACGACCTCCGGTAAGACGGCAACGATCACAGTCACTGTTCTGGGCCTGAGTCGTACTTATGTCGAATTACCGATCTATTCCACCTTCAGATTGTACCTGGACGGAGTCAACGAAACTGTTCGGTGGGATGTGGAAGACAACAGTGTATGTGAAGTTGCCAACGGAACCATCACGGCAAGAAAAACAGGTACTACAGTTGTTACTGCAAAGGTTAGCGGGCGTACTTTGGAGTGCATAGTAAAGGTTACAAAATAGTAAGCTTTAGGAGGACTTCAAATGTTAAGCAGATTGTTCGTCAAGAATTATGCAATAATAGACAAAACAGAAATTGAATTTAAAAACGGATTAAATATTCTTACCGGTGAAACCGGTGCCGGTAAATCCATATTGATCGGCTCCGTAAATGCCGCTCTCGGAGAGAAAGTCTCCAGAGACGTGATCAGATACGGAGCTGATTACGCTCTTATAGAACTCACATTTGACCGGATACCGCAAAGGACATGTGAGGCACTTAAAGAATTTGATATTTTTCCCGATGACGGCGAGATTCTGATCTCCAGAAAGATAACAGCCGCAGGAAAAAGCATATGTAAGATCAACGGCGAGACCGTAACTCTTGAGGAACTGAAAAACTGTTCCTCTCTTTTGCTGGATATACACGGACAGAATGAACATCATTCTCTTCTTAAGGCATCATCACATATCAAAATACTGGATAAATTCGCGGGAAGTGAAAATGATAAGCTTCTGGCGGATCTTAAAATTAAATATGATGACTGGAGCAAAACCGTCAAGGAACTGGATCAGGCTCTTAACACCAATGTGACCAAGGATACGGACGGATCCTATCTGGAATTTGCCTTAAACGAGATACGGAAGGCAGAACTTAAAGTCGGGGAAGATGAGGAACTGGAAGAAGAATACAAGGTCCTTTCCAATGCAAAACAGATCATGGAAGCCTTGTCCCAGAGCCTTCAACTGGTGAGTGATGATGAAAGCGGAAATGCGGGGGATCTGATCGGAGAAGCGGTCAGAGTCTTAAATAAAGCCGTACAGTATGATGAAAAACTGTCCGGACTGGCAGAGATACTTGAGAGTGCTTCATCCCTTATTTATGATTTTAAGCATGATGCGGAGAGCTATATAAACAGGACGGAGAATTCTGCCGACAGATTTATGGAAGTATCCGAAAGGCTGGATCTTATCAACGGCCTTAAGAAAAAATATGCAGGGATGAACGGATCCGTGGAAGATGTTTTAAAGTACGCGGAAGAAGCGGAAGATAAGCTTAAAAAGCTTGAGAATTTTGACGAATATCTTTTGGAACTTAAGAGCCGCGAGGAGAAGGAAAGAAATGAATGCCTAAAGATCTGCGATAAGATCTCGACCTTAAGAAAGAAAGCGGCAGACATCCTTTCCAAAGGCATAGATGAAGAACTTAAGAGTCTGAATTTTGCAGCGGCAAAGTTTGAATGCAGATGGGAAGAACTTAAAAAGTTTACTTCCAACGGACGGGATTCCTATGAATTCATGATATCCTTAAATCCCGGAGAACCTATGAAACCGCTGGTAAAAGTGGCTTCCGGCGGTGAACTTTCAAGGATCATGCTGGCGATTAAAACAGTTTTGGCGGATAAGGATGAGATACCGAGCCTTATCTTTGATGAGATAGATACGGGAATTTCCGGAAGAACAGCTCAGAAAGTATCTGAAAAGCTGGGATTACTGGCAGGAACCCATCAGATCATCTGCATCACCCACCTGGCACAGATAGCGGCCATGGCTGATTCTCATTATGTGATAGAAAAGACAAACGGCAAAGACAGTGTAAAGACAGAGATACGTGAACTGGATGCCGAGGACAGGATATCCGAACTTGCCAGGATCCTGGGCGGAGCTGAAATAACCAATGCTGTGATAGAAAATGCTAGAGAGATGATCTCTCTTGCCTGTGAAATAAAGAAATCAAGGAGCCTGAATTTATGAAAAACATTTTACTCGTAGCCTCAGAATGTGTACCTTTTATCAAAACAGGCGGTCTTGCCGATGTTGTGGGAGAACTTCCAAAGTATACGGATAAAGAAAATTTTGATGTCCGTGTCATCGTCCCCAATTACAAAGCGATCCCCCAAAAGTACAAGGAGAAGATGGAATTCGTTACCAGCTTCTATATGGATCTGGGATGGAGAAGACAGTATGTGGGCGTACTTGAAACAAAGATAGACGGCGTAAGGTTTTATCTTATAGACAACGAATACTATTTTAACGGCGAAAAGCCCTATGGCAACATTTATGAGGATATAGAGAAATTTGCATTTTTTGACAGGGCGGTATTATCTGCACTTCCTCTCATAAATTTCCGTCCGGATATCATTCATTGCAATGACTGGCAGACAGGACTTGTTCCCGTTTATCTTCACGACTCTTTTTACGGCGGAGAATTCTATCGCGGCATCAAGAGTATCATGACCATACACAATCTTAAGTTCCAGGGCATATGGAACAAAAAGACGGTTATGGATATTGCCGGTCTTTCACCTTATTATTTCACGGATGACAAGCTGGAAGCATACGGAGATGCCAATTACCTTAAGGGAGGCATAGTCTATGCCGATTATGTGACCACCGTTTCGGAGCAATATGCAAAAGAGATACAGATGCCTTATTACGGTGAAGGGCTTGACGGCCTTATGAGAGCAAGAAACAATTGCTTAAGAGGTATTGTAAACGGTATAGATTATAAGGAGTACAATCCTGAAACTGACAGATTTATAAAGCATCATTTTAACAATAAGACCTTCAAGGAAAATAAGAAAAAGGACAAGACGGATCTTCAGAAGGAACTGGGCCTTGAAGTAAATGATAAGAAATTTATGGTGGGTATAGTTTCCAGACTTACCGACCAAAAGGGCTTTGACCTTGTGGACTGTGTTATCGAACAGATCTGTGCAGAGGATCTGCAGCTGGTCATCCTGGGAACAGGTGAACAGAAATATGAAAATCTGTTCAGGCACTTTGAATGGAAATACAAAGGCAAGGTTTCAGCCAGCATTTATTACAATGAGGAAAGGGCCCACAAGATATATGCTTCGGCGGATGCTTTCCTGATGCCTTCACTGTTTGAGCCCTGCGGCCTCAGCCAACTGATGGCGATGCGTTACGGAACAGTGCCCATTGTGCGTGAGACCGGCGGTCTCAAGGATACGGTCGAACCTTATAATGAGTATGAGAACAAGGGTACGGGCTTCTCGTTCATGAACTACAATGCTCATGAAATGTTAAGGACCATCCGCTATGCGGAAAATACCTTCTACGGCAAAAAGAGGGCATGGAACAAGATCGTGGAAAGGGCCATGGACAGAGATTTTTCATGGACCGCCTCGGCTAAAAAGTATGAAGAACTCTATAATGATCTGACAAAATGACATACGCTGATATTATCGTCGATATCTCTCACGAGAACATAGACAAGACATTTCAATACAGAATACCGGAAGACCTGCAAGCATCCGTTAAGATCGGTTCTAAAGTAAACATTCCCTTCGGTAACAGGAAGGGAATGACCGGATATGTTGTGGGTCTTTCTTGTGTACCCAAGATCGAGGAAGGCCGTATTAAAGACATTATTGGATTGGCTCCTCACGGGATAGACATAGACAGCAGGATGCTGGAACTGGCGGCCTGGATCAAGACCAACTACGGCGGGACCATGAATGAGACTCTTAAGACGGTGCTTCCCGTTAAAAAAAGCGTCAGGCCCGCGGTAAAAACAGAGATCGCTCTTGCCTGTGACAGGATCCGTGCAGAAGAGGTGCTTAATGAGAGCATAAAAAAGCATTTTGTGGCAAAGGCCAGGCTAATATCCCAGCTTTTGGAAAATGATGTGCTTCCCAAGGACCTTATATCAACCAAACTGAATATTTCCGCTGCCACTGTAAACAGCCTTGAGAAACAGGGCATTGTGGAGGTGAGAAGTGAAAAGATAGACAGGAATAAAAGGTTTAATGAACCGGGAAAATCTGTTCCGGTCAAGCTTAACGATGAACAGGAAGCGGCAGCTTCAAGGGTTATAAATGACATGAAGGCAGGTAAAAGAGGTACCTACCTTGTTTTTGGCGTTACAGGATCGGGTAAGACCGAAGTCTACATGGAGATCATAGATCACGTCGTAAAAAGCGGTAAGCAGGTGATCGTGCTGATACCGGAGATAGCTTTGACTTTTCAGACTGTGCTAAGATTTTCCAAAAGGTTTGGAGACAGAGTGGCTTTTTTTAATTCCAAACTTTCCCCGGGGGAAAGATATGATCAGTATCTGAAGGCCAAAGAAGGAAGCATAGACATTATGATCGGACCCAGATCCGCACTGTTTACACCCTTTGAAAATCCCGGACTTATAGTTATAGATGAAGAACATGAAGGGGCATATAAGAGTGAAGGCGTTCCCAAATATCATGCCCGGGAAGTGGCTGAGGAGATCTGCCGTATGACCGGAGCTTCTCTTGTACTGGGTTCCGCAACCCCTTCCTTGGAATCCTATAATAAGACGCAAAAAGGGGAATATACTCTGTTAAAGCTTACCAAAAGGGCCAAGGAAGCAGCTTTACCCGAAGTGGAGATCGTGGACTTAAGAGAAGAACTTAAGAATAAAAACAGAACCATTTTTTCGCTTAGATTGGTTTCTTTGATGGAGGACCGCCTTAAAAAAAGAGAACAGATCATGCTGTTTTTAAACCGCAGGGGATATTCCGGTTTTGTGTCCTGCAGAAGCTGCGGAGAGGCTGTTAAATGCCCCCATTGTTCCGTGTCCCTGACTCAGCACAGAGACGGCTATTTAAGATGTCATTATTGCGGATATGAGACTCCGATGCCTAAGAAATGTCCTAAATGCGGCTCTCCCTATATAGCAGCCTTTGGCACGGGAACCCAGAAGATAGAAGAGTCAGTGAAGAAACTTTTTCCTTCTGCCAGAACTCTAAGAATGGATGCGGATACCACCAAGGATAAGGAAAGCTATGAAAAGATCCTGTCTTCTTTTGCCAATGAGGAAGCGGATATCTTGATAGGAACCCAGATGATAGTCAAGGGTCATGATTTCCCTCATGTTACTTTGGTGGGGATATTGGCTGCGGACATGTCTCTTCATGCCACGGATTACAGAGCGGCTGAAAAAACGTTCCAGCTCCTCGCTCAGGCTGCGGGAAGGGCAGGCAGAGCCAACCTTAAGGGGAATGTGGTGATACAGACCTATAAGCCGGAACATTATGCCATCGTAACCGCCGCTGATCAGGATTATCTGTCCTTTTACGAACAGGAGATATTATACAGGAAAAACCTTTGTTATCCGCCTGTCGGGCATATAATGGCTCTGCTCTTTTCGGGCAGGGACGAGGATAAGTGCTGTGCTGCCATAAAAGGCCTTACGGCAAAAATCATTGACAAATTTAAAACGTTAGTTGATAATAAAGAGATTGTAAGGATAGGGCCTGCTCCGGCAGGAATATCCAAGATCAATGATAATTACAGGTATGTAGTTTACTTTAAGGCACAGGAATATTCTTATCTTACGGATATCTGTGCCGAAGTGGAAAAATACAGAGATGAGATCAAAGAAGCAGGTCTTTCCTGCCAGACAGATTTTGATCCCATGACAGGTTATTAAGTCTTGCGGCTTTTTACCGCAAGGGGAAGGAAGTATTTATGGCTATCAGAAATATAAGAAAGTACCCGGATCCGGTACTTTCAAAAGAGTGCAAGCCGGTTGAGAAGATGACGGAAAGAATATCCATATTGATAGAAGATATGCTTGATACCATGTATGAGGCCGGTGGCGTGGGACTGGCTGCACCCCAGGTGGGGATACTCAAGCAGATCTGTGTGGTGGATGTCAGCGAAGATTGTTCGGAGCAGTATGTGCTCATTAACCCGGTCATCATCGAACAGGACGGAGAACAGACCGGAGATGAGGGCTGTCTTTCACTTCCGGGCAAACAAGGGACTGTTACCAGACCCAACCATGTGATAGTTAAGGCTCTTAATGAAAACATGGAAGAGATCACCGTTGAAGCCACGGAACTTTTGGCAAGAGCATTCTGCCATGAGATAGATCACCTTCACGGACATATGTACATCGAAAAAGTCGAAGGGGATCTGAAGACTACCAACTTCGAACAGGACGAAGAGTAATACCACAGGAGTAGAACTTACATGAAAGTTATTTTTATGGGAACACCGGAGATTGCTGCCGGTGTTCTTGAAAGTTTAATAGGATCAGGTAAACATGAGATTACAGCTGTAGTAACACAAACTGATAAGCCCAAGGGCAGAGGCCACGAAATGGTGGCACCTCCGGTGAAACAGCTGGCTGTTCAGCACGGCATCAAGGTACTACAGCCGGAGAAAGCAAGTGCTCCCGAATTTATCGAGACTATCAGGGGAATGGAGCCGGAGGTTATCTGTGTTGCGGCTTACGGTAAGATCCTTAAGCAGGCTCTTTTGGACATACCCAGATATGGATGCATAAATGTTCATGCTTCCCTTTTACCCAAGTACAGAGGAGCTGCTCCCATACAGTGGGCTGTGATAAACGGCGAAGAAAAGAGCGGAGTCACCATCATGCACATGGCTGCGGGACTCGACACAGGAGATATGATAATCTCCAAAGAGATAAAGCTTGATCCAAAGGAAACAGCAGGAAGTCTTCATGATAAAATGACGGAGATAGGAGGCCCTCTGCTCCTTGAAGCACTGGACATGATAGAAAACGGAACCGCTCCGCGTATCCCCCAGGAGGAAAGTGAAGCCACCTACGTATCCACAATGGACAAATCCTTTGGCAAAATGGATTTTAACAGATCCGCTTCTGAACTTGAACGACTTATAAGAGGCTTGAATCCCTGGCCCACTGCCTATACCTCCATTGACGGCAGACTTCTTAAGATCTGGGATGGGGATGTTCTGGACAGAGAACTTTCCAAAGAAGAAAAGTCGGTTGCGGCAGGAACTGTGGTGGAGGTAACTCCCGACCTTCTTGTTATAAGATGCAAAGATTCGCTTCTTAAGATAAACAGCCTTCAGATAGAAGGAAAAAAACGGATGACCACTGCTGAGTTCTTAAGGGGATATAAGGTGAATAAAGGTACTGTGCTTGGGGAATAAACTTCCCGGGTGATGGAAAGACATGATCGATATAAAATCTCTTAACGAAGAGGAACTTAAAAATGAGATGAGATCCATAGGAGAGCCGTCTTTCAGAGCTGGACAGATCTTTTCATGGCTGCATGTGAAAAGAGTCAACTCTTTTGAAGATATGACGGATCTATCCAAAAGTCTCAGGAGCAAACTGGCGTCGAAATACGAGATTACTGCCTTGGCTGCTGTCAGAAGTTTAAAGTCCTCCGACGGGACGGTTAAGTTCCTTTACAAATTGAATGACGGACAGGTGATAGAATCTGTTTTAATGACCTATAAACACGGACATTCCATCTGTGTTTCCTCACAGGTCGGATGCAGGATGGGATGTGCTTTTTGTGCATCCACCATTGACGGACTTGTAAGAAACCTTACAGCTTCGGAAATACTGGAGCAGGTTTATGAAGCCGAGAGAAGCTGTAACGTGACCATATCCAACATTGTTATCATGGGTAGCGGAGAACCCATGGACAATTATGATAACGTGATCAGATTTATACGTCTGGTATCGGATAAAAACGGAAAGAATATAAGTGTCAGAAACATCACTCTTTCCACCTGCGGTATAGTGCCGGGCATCATGAAACTGGCGGATGAAGGACTGCCCGTTACCTTGGCGCTTTCCCTGCATGCGCCGGACGATGAGATAAGAAAGACTTTCATGCCGGTGGCAAAAGCCTTTTCTATCGAAGAGATCTTAAAAGCCTGTGACCATTATTTTGAAAAAACTTCAAGAAGAGTTACTTTTGAATACAGTATGATAGACGGCGTAAATGACAGTCCCGCCTGCGCGGAAAAGCTGTCCAAACTGGCCGGAGGACGTAATTGTCACGTTAATCTTATACCCATTAACAAGATAAAGGAGAGATCCTTTGTAAGATCGGGCGAGGATAACATCTCTAAATTTAAAAATATACTTGAAAAAAACCGAATAAATGTTACTATTAGAAGGAGTATGGGCACAGATATTGATGCTGCATGCGGACAGTTGAGAAGAAGTTTTATGGAGGGTGACACTTGAGATCCGCAGCTTTAACTGATATAGGGAGACAACGGGCGATAAATCAGGATTTTATTTACAGAAGCGATGAAGCCATTGGCGGATTTCCCAGTCTGTATATCGTGGCAGACGGAATGGGGGGACATAAAGCCGGTGACTATGCATCGCGATTTTGCGTAGAGTGTTTTCTTAAAGAGGCTAAAGCGGGTAAGTATAAGACTTTGCTGGGCGGTTTCGAAAGTATCATCAGTACCGTAAACGAGCATGTTTATCAAAAATCCCTTTCCGTTCCGGAATATAATGGAATGGGAACCACACTGGTGGCCTGTGCGGTGGATAAAAACACGGTTACCGTGGCCAATGTGGGAGACAGCAGACTTTATCTTTTGACCGAAGAACAAAACTTCAGACAGATCACCGTTGATCATTCTCTGGTGGAGAATATGATACAAATGGGAGAATTGAACAGGAAAGATGCCGTTCATCATCCCAAGAAAAACATAATCACAAGAGCCATAGGAGTAGATGCTGTGGCCGAGCCCGATTTTTTTGAGATCGAGCTGGAGAAGGGGGATGTCATCCTTATGTGTTCGGACGGATTATCCAACATGGTGGATGATGATAAAATGAGCGATTGTTTGAAAAATAACAAAAAAACTCTTGAAGACAAGGCGAAAGAATTGGTTGCTCTTGCAAATGAAAGAGGGGGCAAGGACAATATTTCGGTTGTTTTGATCGAGATATAATGACAGCAGAAACCAATTACCGGAGGACAGTATGGCAGAAACAAGTACATTACTAAGCGAAAGATATGATATTAAGGAGAGGATCGGTTCCGGGGGAATGGCTGATGTATATAAAGCCGTGGATACCAGATTGAACCGCTTGGTTGCAGTTAAAGTCTTAAAATCTGAATTTTCCAATGATACAAATTTTATTTCCAGATTCAAAAATGAAGCGAAATCAGCCGCAGGACTTTCTCATCCCAATATCGTCAGTGTATATGATGTAGGCGAAGATAACGGTCTGCATTATATTGTAATGGAATTGGTTGAAGGTATCACTCTTAAGAAATTTATCGAGAAAAAAGGCAGGCTTGAGGTTCGCGAAGCTGTAGGAATCAGCATACAGATAGCTCAGGGTATGGAAGCCGCTCATGAACACGGCATTATACACAGAGACATTAAGCCTCAGAACATAATGATATCCAGAGACGGTAAGGTAAAGGTGGCTGACTTCGGTATTGCCAAAGTGGTTTCCTCGGACACCTACACCCAGAATGCGGTGGGTTCCGTGCATTACCTCTCTCCCGAACAGGCCAGAGGCGGATATTACGATGAGCGCAGTGACATTTATTCACTGGGTGTTACTTTGTATGAGATGCTCACGGGCCAGCTTCCCTTCGGCGGAGATTCCGATGTTTCCGTTGCTCTCAAGCACATTCAGACGGAAGCAAGACCTGCCAGAGAACTTGTTCCTTCCATCCCTTATTCACTGGATAAGGTTGTACAGAAATGTATGCAGAAGCATCCTGAGAACAGATATGCTTCCGCTTCGGATATGATAATCGATCTCAAGCACTCCATCACCAACCCTGACGGGGATTTTGTAAGGATCAACAGTTTGATGGAAGGCGGCACAAGACGCTTTACCAATGCGGAAGCGGATGAGATCAAGAGTCAGGCCGCTGCAATGCCTGTTCAGAAACAGTCTTACAATGACAATCGTTCCAAGCAGCAGAGCAGAAAAGATAACGGCAAAATACTCAGAGAGGAATTTGAAGAGCTGGATACCATTGATTCCAAGTTTGAGAAGGTGGTTATCGTTCTTACGATCTTTGCGGCCATTGCCCTTGTTATCGGTGCGGTAGTTCTTTTCTTCAAGTTTTTCGGAGTTCCCGGTGCCGGTTCCTTAAACGGTGCAACACCTACTCCCGCCATCGAGGGAACTGTAAGCGCAACGCCCACTCCTACACAGGTGGCTACTATTTCAATGCCCAACCTTTACGGATACACCAAGGATGATGCGGAGAGATTTATGTACTCCAAATCCCCCGATTTTACCATACTTTACGAAGACAGAGAGTACTCTTCCCAGCCTGAGGGTACGGTTATAAGTCAATATCCCGTAGCCAATGCGGATGTACTTGTAAACCAGACCATTAAGCTCACCTTGTCCGCAGGCGGAGAACCCGTTCCCGTACCAAAGGTAGTGGGGGTTCTGGAAGCGGCTGCAAAGAACCAGTTAAGTGCTTCGGGTCTTGTTATAAAGACCATGTATGAATACAGTGAGACCATGCCTGCGGGATATGTTACCAGATCGGAACCTAAGAACGGTACTACAGCTCATTCGGGAGATACCATCCTTCTTTACATAAGTCTCGGTATACCCGAATATCCCGTAAATATCCCCAATATTTACAACAAGACCGTTCAGGTGGCTCAGGTATTGCTTGAGGATGTGGGCCTTAAACTGGGTGAGATCACCGAGGATTACAGTAACGAAGTTGAAGCGGGCTTTATCATCACCAAGCCCAAGGAAAATGCAACAGCTATCAGCGGCAGTGCCATTGATATTGTTGTGAGCAAGGGACCTCAGCCCAATGTGACTCCCGGTATTCCTCAAAACATGTCTTATCTCAAAGGAAGCTATGATACCACCGACAGAAATAAATTTGATAATACCTGTTCGGAGTTCTATTCATCCGAATTGTTCTTTGAGATCTGGCAGGATGAATACAATTACATTGTTTATGTTGATTATGACAATCCTGCATTGGAAGCTCAGGTCATAAACGTGGATTTCAATTCCTTCAGACAGGTATTTGAATTTAAGTTATATGTTGAATTTGCCAATGATGCTGTGGATTATGCAAATCTTAAACCGGGATCGGCATATGTTACAGCTTATCTGGACGGTGTGAATATAGGAACTCAGGAAACTATTTTGGAGGCCGTTGAAGAATAGTGCAGGGAAGGATAATCAAAGGAATCGGCGGATTGTATTTTGTGGATACCTATGAAGGGATCCTTGAATGCAAGCCTAAGGGCATATTCAGAAAAAGCGGGATCAAACCCCTGGTTGGCGATAATGTTACGGCAGAACGTCTTGCTGACGGGTCGGGACTTATAAGTGAGGTTCTGGACAGGAAAAGCGTTCTTATAAGACCCGAGGTGGCTAATGCCACCCTGGCTGTTCTTGTATTTGCCGTTAATGCTCCCAAACCCAATCTGAATCTGGCTGACCGTTTTCTCATAAACATGGAAATGGCCGGAGTGCCTGCAATATTGGTTTTTAATAAATCGGACCTTGCATCTGAAGAAGAAATAGAGAACATTAAAAACGGATTTTCGGGCTCAGGCTACGAAATCCGTTTTATTTCCGCTAAAATGAGATCGGGGACCGATGATCTCAAAGAAAGACTTAAAGGTGAGATCACTGTGCTTGCGGGGCCTTCCGGAGTGGGGAAATCTACCATCGTAAACTTCCTGACGGGTGCAGACAGGATGGAAACCGGTTCATTATCCGAAAAGATAATGAGAGGTAAAAACACCACCCGCCATTCCGAGCTTCTGGGTATTGATGAGGATTCTTATATTTTTGATACTCCCGGTTTTACATCCTTTGATCTGTTCGGAATAGAAGCGGGAGAGCTGGGGCTCTTTTACCCGGAGATAAAGGAATGCCTGGGAAAATGCAGATTTACCGGGTGCTCCCATATAAATGAACCGGATTGTGCTGTTAAAGAAAAACTCCGATCCGGTGGAATGTCTAAAAACAGATATGATAATTATGTAATGCTCTATAATGAGATCAAGAGCAGAAGGAAATACTGATGAATATACTTTCACCTTCAATGCTGGCTGCTGACTTCGGATGTCTTAAGGCTCAGCTGGATCTGATAGAAAAAAATGACATCAAATGGCTCCATGTGGATGTTATGGACGGAATGTTTGTTCCAAGCATATCCTTTGGCATGCCTGTCATTTCAAGTATCAGAAAAATAAGCGGCTTATTCTTTGATACGCATCTCATGGTCACTGAGCCCGGCAGATACATAAATGATTTTAAAAAGGCCGGCAGCGATCTGCTTACTGTCCATGTGGAAGCATGTAAAGATACTGCCGAAACCCTGAAGGAGATCAAAGCTTCGGGGATGAAGGCGGGAGTCACTTTGAATCCCGAAACCGATGTAAAAGAGATACTTCCGTATATAGGACTTGCGGATCTTGTCCTGGTAATGAGTGTTCATCCCGGATTCGGAGGACAGAAATTCATTCCCGGATCTCTGGATAAAGCAGTAACGATCAAAAAAGAAATTGAAAAGGTAAATCCTTCCTGCCGTCTGGAAATGGACGGGGGTATAAATCTGAACAACCTTAAGGAAGTCCTTTTATCCGGCGTTGACACCATAGTTGCCGGCACTGCTGTGTTTGGCGGAGATATTACGGAAAACATCAAAGCCTTTAAAAAGATCATGTGATCGTTAAATAAGGAAATAGATCCCGTATTGGATTTCGGGATTATAAGGAGGATATTTTAAGAAATGAAATTAGGAATCGTAGGTCTCCCCAACGTGGGAAAAAGCACATTGTTCAACTCCCTTACAAAGGCGGGGGCGGAAAGCGCAAACTATCCTTTCTGTACCATTGATCCCAACGTGGGAGTGGTTGCTGTACCCGATAAGAGACTTGATGAACTTACAAAACTTTACAATTCTGAAAAGACAACACCCGCTATCGTTGAATTTGTTGATATAGCCGGTCTTGTAAAGGGGGCTTCCAAGGGTGAAGGACTGGGAAATCAGTTTCTTGCCAATATACGAGAGGTTGATGCCATTGTTCATGTGGTCAGATGCTTCGATGATTCCAACGTTATTCACGTTGAAGGCTCTGTAGATCCCGGACGTGACATTGAGACCATCAATCTTGAACTCATCTTCTCCGATCTGGAAGTTCTTGAAAGAAGATATTCCAAGGTGGCCAGAATGGCTAAAATGGATAAGGCTGCGGGAAAAGAGACCGATATGCTGGAAAGGCTTAAAAAGCATCTGGAAGATGGAAAGATGGCCAAGACCTTTATTCTGAACGATGAGGATGAAGAGGCGTTTTTTGCGGAATACAATCTTCTTACAGCTAAGCCTGTTATTTATGCGGCGAACGTGAAGGATACCGATCTTAAGGATGACGGTGCATCAAACCCTTATGTAGCACAGGTCAGAAGGATCGCAGAAAATGAAAATTCCAAAGTTTTCGTTATCAGCGCTCAGATCGAGCAGGAAATGAGCGAGCTCAGCGATGAGGATAAGGAAATGTTCTTTGAAGATCTGGGTATTAAAGAAAGCGGTCTTGATAAGCTTATTGCTGCCAGCTATGATACATTGGGCCTTATGAGTTATCTTACCGCAGGACCCAAGGAATCCAGGGCATGGACTATTAAAAAAGGAACCAAAGCTCCTCAGGCTGCGGGAAAGATCCATTCGGACTTTGAAAGAGGGTTCATTCGTGCGGAGATCGTTTCCTACGATCAGCTCATGGAATGCGGCAGCATGAATGTGGCAAAAGAAAAAGGACTGGTACGTTCGGAAGGAAAGGATTATGTCATCCAGGACGGAGATGTGGTTCTTTTCAGATTTAATGTATGATCATAAGAATAAGTTTTTTAAACGGTTCTCTTAAAATAGAGAGCCGTTTTTTTATGCTCTTAAACGGTTTATAAAAAAACTCATTTTTCCCTCCACTTATATATAAAAAACCTTCAAAGCCCTGATTTTAGGGGCTTTTTTTAGCAAAAAGATTTGTAAAATTAAGGCTTTTTTTATTAAAAATACTTGAAAATCAGAAGAAAGTGGTGTAAAATGGTGTAAAAGGGTGATTAAGTGGTGCAAAGTGGAGAATCTGAAGAAGGGAGGACAAAGCCTATGTTTATGGGAGAATACGAACATGGATTGGATGAAAAAGGCAGGATCATCGTGCCTACCAAGTTTCGTGAAGCCCTTGGCGAACATTTTGTCCTTACCCTCGGAACCGACGGATGTCTCTTCATTTACCCTATGGCAGACTGGGAACAGTTCGTTGAGAAATTGAAAGGACTTCCCGGCACCAAAGAAGCAAGACAGATGCAAAGATACTTCATGGCCGGTGCAGTTGAATGCGAGTGCGACAAACAGGGAAGAGTGATGATCCCTGCGAAACTCAGAGAACATGCCGGGATCGTTAAGGACATAGTTTCCGTAGGCGTGGTAAACAAGATCGAGATCTGGAGCAAGGAACGCTGGGAGGCTAACAATTCCTATGATTCAGTGGATGATATGGTTGATCACATGTCAGAGTTTGGACTCAGTTTCTGATAAAAGATCGAGGAGAGACCGATGGGAGAGTTTAAGCATTATTCAGTGATGCTGAAAGAAACAATTGAAGGACTCAACGTCAGAAAGAACGGTGTATACGTGGACGGAACTCTTGGAGGAGCCGGACACGCAAAGGAAGTCTGCAAGCTTCTTGGTAATACGGGACATTTTATAGGGATCGATCAGGATTCCGACGCGATAAAAGCGGCCGGAGAAAGACTTGATGAATTTAACAATGTGAGCATTGTAAGAGACAACTATGAGAACATGGTTCAGATCGTTAAGAACGAAGGCTTTGAAAAGGTTTCGGGCATTGTTCTCGATCTGGGAGTTTCTTCTTACCAGCTTGATACGGCAGAAAGAGGATTCAGTTATCACAACGATGCACCGCTGGATATGAGAATGGACGACAGGTCATCAAGGACCGCAAAAGATATTGTTAACGGTTATTCGGAAAATGAACTTTTCAGGATCATAAGAGATTACGGAGAAGACCAGTTCGCCAAGAACATTGCAAAGCACATCGTCAAAAGAAGGCAGGACAGCGAGATCGAAACCACGTTTCAGCTGGTGGAGTGCATTAAGGCGGCGATCCCGGCAAAGATAAGAATGGCTTCGGGACATCCGGCAAAGAAAACTTTTCAGGCTATCAGAATAGAACTTAACAGAGAACTGGATGTGCTTAAAGACTCTATAGACGGCATGATAGATCTTTTAGAACCGGGTGGCAGGATATGCATCATTACCTTCCACTCTCTTGAAGACAGGATAGTCAAGTCGGCGTTTAAAAAGAATGAAAATCCCTGCACATGTCCTCCGGGTTTTCCGGTCTGTGTGTGCGGCAAGATCAGTAAAGGAAAAGTGATCACAAACAAACCCATACTTCCGTCGGAAGCTGAGTTGGAAGAAAATTCCAGATCCAAAAGTGCAAAACTAAGGATATTTGAAAGAGTTTAACCCCTTCTTAAAAGGGGCGGGGAGAAGATATGAAGAATTATAAGATCGAATCGGAAGAAAGCAAAAGATACACTCAGATAAATGCAGGTCTTTCTTTTGAAGACGGCAGTGCTGCAAGAGTCATTGAAACATATGCACCTGCAAAAGAGCCCATCAGGATCCCGAGAGAACATGAGATCAAAAGGTATGAGCCTGAACCTGAGTATGAAGTAAGAAAAGCCCCCGGTATCGGAAGAGCGGTTGATCTTTTCTTTGCGGCAGTGCTTATGGTTGCTATCATGATCACTCTTTACGTATGCATTAATTATTTACAAATCCAATCCGATATTGTACAATTGGAAAAGCAGATCTCTGTATTGGAAAACACCATTTCCGTTACAGAAAATGAGAATAAGGCTCTTGAAGCTTCCATCAATGTAATGGGCAGTGATCTGGACTATGTTTATAATGTTGCGGTGGGCGTTCTCGGAATGGTTTATCCGAATAAGAACGAAGTTCATTTCTATACAAACCAGCAGTCTTCCTACTACAGAGATTATGCCGCCGTTAACTGAACCGGCATATTATGAATGATGTAAGAGTTAGACCCAAAAGAACAAAAAAAGAAAAAAAGATAACACAAAAAATGCAAGCAAAACTTTTGCTTGTTTTTTGCGTTATACTGGTTTTATTGGTGGGGCTCATTGCCAGGATAGTTTTCATCAATAACCAGGATAAATATAAAAAAGGCGCTCTGGAACTTCAAAGTTATGTTACTTCTGTGGTTCCCTGCAAGCGTGGCAATATTCTTGACAGAAACGGTAACCTTCTTGCCACCGGTGAAATAGTATATAATCTTATACTGGATCCCAAAGTGGCTCTGGATAAGGAAGTATATACCGAAAGTTGTCTGAAGGCTCTTGAAAACGTCTACGGTCTTGATGATGCGGAGCTTAGAAATATTCTCAGTACCAAATCCCAATCTTCATACGTAATTTTAAAAAAGCAGATATCCTATGCGGAAAAATGCGCTTTTACGGATTATGTGGAATCCCTTGGAAAAGACGGTAAGAACGTTAAAGGAGTCTGGTTCGAGGAAAATTATAAGAGGGTCTATCCCTACGGTACACTTGCTTCCCACGTTATAGGCTTTATGGATGCGGACGGCGAGGGAGCCTACGGACTTGAACAGTATTACAACGATGAACTTAAGGGAACAGACGGAAGAAATTACGGTTATTACGACGGAACCTTAAATATCGTCAACACTGTTAAAGAGCCGGTTGACGGTGCTGACATAGTGTCTTCCATAGATGTTAATATTCAAAGAGTTACGGAATACTATACCCAGCAGTTCCTCGATACCTTCGGAGCCAATAATGCCGGAGTTATTGTAATGGATGCGGATTCGGGAGAGATCTACGCCATGCAGTCCAATTACAGCTATGATCCCAATCATCCCAGAGATCTTTCCCGCTCTTATTCCCGGGAAGAGATCGAAGCCATGAGTGATGAAGAACAGGTCAATGCCTTGTATAACATGTGGAGGAATTTTTGCATCAGCGATGCATATGAACCCGGATCCATATACAAGCCCTTTACCGTAGCTGCGGCATTGGAAGAGGATTGTATAAAAAAGGACAGCACCTGGGTGTGCGACGGCGGTGAAGATTTCCCTGCCGATGTCAGGATCAAGTGTTCAAATATACACGGACACGGCACCATCTCCCTTGCCCAGTCCGTCATGTTTTCCTGTAATGATGCTCTTATGCAGATAGCAAAGGCAGAAGGCAGAGATGTATTTGCCAAATATCAAAAAAAATTCGGTATAGGTCAGCTTACGGGCATAGATCTGCCCGGTGAAGCTTCCGGTCAGTGCTTTCCGGTCAGTGCCTTAAATGAAACGGAGCTTGCAACCAGTTCCTTCGGCCAGGGTTTTACCGCCACAATGGTTCAGATGGCTTCTGCCTTCAGCTCGCTTATAAACGGTGGAGTATATTATGAACCCCACGTGGTAAAAAGCATCAGATCCTCAGACGGATCCGTGGTAAAACGTAACGGATCAGTGACTGTTGAAAAGACCATATCCGATACTACGGGAGAATATATTAAAGAAACTCTGTATCTAACGGTTTCGGGAGGTACGGGTGTAAAAGCCGATATAAAGGGATATCTTATCGGAGGAAAGACCGGTACCAGCCAGAAACTTCCCCGAGATGCAGAAAAATATCTGGTTTCTTTTTTGGGATTCGTTGAGACCGAAGAAAAAGATGTGGTCATTTACGTGGTAGTGGATGAGTGTCATGACAATGCAAAAGCATCAAAATGTGCCACAGCCATGTCCATATTCAAAGATATTGCGGAAGAGATCCTGCCTTACTTAAGGATATACCCGGAAGGCGAGATCAATTATAAGCTTAAGGTTATTAAAGAAGACGAGATCAGAATAGATCCTGACAATACAACCTATGATCCGGCAAATGATGAAGGCGAAGCAAATGTCTTTTCAAGGTGAAGCTGTAAAATCGAATGAAAATATCAGTGAGTTGGTTACCGCTGATACAACAGTAAGAAGAAAGGTATACAGAGCCTATGATTACGGACTTTTGATACTTACTGTTTTTATGGTCGCAATAGGCCTTGTGTTTTTGTACTCCACAAGCTCCTATACATCTACCCAGAAATTCGGATATGCCACTTTTTATCTTAAAAGGCAGGCTTCATATGCTGTCATAGGTGTTATAGCCATGCTGGTGGTCTCCTTTATTGATTATAAGGTCTATATTGATAAATTGAGTATTTTAAAGATAAGACCCATATACGGACTTTATCTGATCTGCATAGGGCTTCAGATCGCGGTACTTATTTTCGGAGAAGATATATACGGTGCCAAAAGATGGCTGGATATTCCAAAGATCGGCAGTTTTCAGCCTTCCGAAGTGACAAAGATCTGCGTCATCATTTTTACGGCATTTATAGCCTATGCATCACCCAAAAGATTGAACCGGCCCACAGGTTTCTTCAGGGTACTTCTTTATCTTTCCGTTCCCATATTACTGGTTGGAAAAGAAGATTTAAGTACAGCCATTGTGCTTATGGGCATAGTATTTATCATCTGTTTTGTTACCAGTAAAAAATGGTGGTACTTTATCCTTGCGGGAGTACTTGCGGGAGGAGCGGCAGCAGCTTATATCTTCTTCGGAGACAGTTTCAGAAGTTCCAGGATAAAAGGCTGGCTGGATGTGGATTCTGCCTACGGCTATCAGATAAGAAGAAGTTTATATGCCATTTCATCGGGCGGACTTACAGGCAAAGGTCTGGGAGAAAGCTCCATGAAACTGGGCTATGTTCCGGAATCTCACAATGATATGATCTTTTCCATCATATGTGAAGAGTTGGGAATCATAGGTGCTGTATGCATGATCCTCCTCTTTGTACTTTTGATATGGAGGATATATACCGTAGCATATAATGCGCCGGATCTTTTCGGAAGTTTACTTTGTGTGGGGGTTATGGCTCATCTATCCATCCAGCTTCTTATGAACGTTGCTGTTGTGACCAATACCATACCGGCCACAGGTGTTGCTTTGCCTTTTATAAGCTACGGCGGTACTTCGCTGGTACTTTTGCTGTGCGAGATAGGCATGGTCCTTTCGGTTTCTTTTCATATAAAAAATGTCGAGTAAATCCTTTAAAGAAAAGAATATTGCAAGCCCCAGGATAGTTAACCTGATCCTGTTTTTTGTGATCATCCTTATGAGCACGGGGATCATCATGTTCACAAGGCTTAAATATGTTACCGTTCAAGGAGTGACCAGATACACTCCTTCGGAGTTTTATGATATTCTGGGACATGAGGGTGTCTATTCCAATACTTTGATCTTTTGGGCAAAGAACAGATTTAACAGTAAGAAAGATATTCCTTTCATTAACAGTTATACTGTGAAACTGGTGGATAAGAACTCGGTCAGCATCAGGGTTTATGAAGATGAAGTGGTGGGTTGTATAGAGATCATGGGCAGCTATTTCTGCTTTGATAAAGACGGATTTATTACGGAAAGTGCGGCCGAAAGACCAAAGGGGATACCAAAGGTTACGGGACTCAACTTTGACGAAGCGGTGGTTTTTAAGCAGCTGAACGTTCAAAAACAGTCGTTGTTCGGCATTGTGCTTGAGGTGACCAAGCTTTTAAAAAAATATGATATACCTGTTTATGAGATGAACTTCAATAAGAATAATGAGATCACTCTGTATGGCGACAGGCTTGTGATACTTCTGGGAAAAGCCGGAAAATACGATTCAAAGCTGGGGGCTTTAAAGAGTGTTTACGAGAAGGCTTCCGAGATAGGAGGAACCCTTGACATGAAGAATTACTCCGAAGAAAACACGGACATCATCCTTAAGCCGGATTCGACAGATGAAGAGGAAAAGAAGGAGGATTCTTCCGGCGTAGAATAAGACCTGCGTCAGATGTGGTTTTTTTTATAAAAAGGACTTGATTTCTTGATGAAATAACTATATTATATACATTAGTTTTGTATGTGATTTTTTTAAAGCACAATATGTTGTGCTTTTGTGGGTTATGATACAAGTTTTAATTTCGAGATTTTTTAGACAATATATATCAGACTAAATGATTTAAGGAGGGCGGACTCTTGATCGAGATTACCAGTGAAAATTTTTCAAACAGTGCAAGAATTCTTGTAATAGGAGTCGGCGGAGCAGGTAACAATGCCGTCAACAGAATGATCGAAGAGGGGATCGGCGGTATAGATTTTGTATGCGCCAATACCGATAAGCAGCAGCTCAGTAATTGCAAGGCTTCCACTTGCATTCAGATCGGTGAAAAGCTCACCAAAGGACTTGGATGCGGTGCTGATCCCGAAAAGGGTGAAAAGAGTGCCGAGGAGAGCCGAGAAGAGATCGCCGAAGTTGTCCGTGGTGCGGATATGGTATTCGTAACCTGTGGAATGGGCGGCGGAACAGGAACAGGAGCTACCCCCGTAATTGCGTCCATTGCAAAAGAGATGGGCATCCTTACGGTCGGTGTAGTAACAAAGCCCTTTACTTTTGAAGGCAGAGTACGTATGGAAAACGCTGTGGGCGGCATTGACAAGCTGAGACACAACGTTGATACACTTATTATAATCCCCAACGATAAGCTTCTTCAGATCGTTGACAAGAGAACCTCGATGAGTGAAGCTTTGAGAAAAGCGGATGAAGTTCTCAAACAATCCGTCCAGGGCATTACAGATCTAATGACCAAGGATGCTCTTATCAACCTTGACTTCGCGGATGTTTCCAAGGTTATGAAGGACAAGGGCGTTGCCCACATCGGTATCGGATGCGGCAGTGGAGACGACAAGTGTGTTAAGGCTATCGATGAAGCTATTTCTTCACCTTTGCTGGAGACTACCATCAATGGTGCAAAGGATATCATCTTAAGCTTCTCCGGTGATATTTCGTTGCTTGAGGTTCAGGAAGCTGCCGACAAGGTTCGGGAGCTTGCAGATAAGAATGCAAATATCATCTTCGGTGCAGATGAAGATACTACAATGACTGACAGAGTCATGATCACGGTTATTGCTACAGGCATAGAATCCAATACAGGTATGGGTTCTTTGGGTGGCTTCGGATTCAGCGACCCCAAGATGTCATTCCTTGGAAAGCAGAACTCGGGTTTTAAGCCCTCCACAGGTAGTTCTTCTACAGCAGGAAGTTCTTATCGGAGCAATATTCCCAGCTTTATGCAGAAGAATAAACCTTATACGGGAACACCTTCACAGAGCAGTACCCAGCCTCAAAGACCGGTTCAGACTCCTCCCAAGACGAATTCATCCTACGAGAGTCGTCCAAACTCCTTTGCTCAGCCTGTCAGACCTCAGACAAATGTTCAGCAGAATCTTTCCACACCCAGTAATGCGGCGTCTTCCGAAAAGAACGGTATAAACATTCCTGAGTTCCTGAAAAATAAAAAATAATTTACCATTACTAAGCACCAGCGATATTAAACACAGCGCTTGGTGCTTTTTTAAGGAGGAAAGACATGTTATTTTTGCTTCTTCTTTTCTGGATAGTGTTAAATGGAAAAATTACATGGGAAATATTTACGATAGGGGCTCTTATTTGCGTAGCCCTTTATCTGTTTTTATACCGTTTTGTCGGTTATTCTCCGAAGAGGGAGTTTCAACTCCTTAAGAGAGGATTAAAGTTTCTTTTATACCTGCTTATCCTAATAAAGGAAGTGATCGTTGCCAATTGCAAGGTCATTTATTATATCTATAATTCCAAACTGGAAGTTGAGCCCAGAGTGGTCTCTTTCAGGAAGAATTTTAAAGAGGAACATCACAAGGTGCTGCTGGCGGAATCCATTACGCTGACCCCCGGCACCATTACCGTACATCTTGAAGGAAACAGGTACACGGTTCATTGCCTGGATAAGGAAATGGCCATGGGGATAAACAATTCTGTTTTTGTTAAACAGTTGAAAAAGATGGAGAGTGATATTAAATGAGCCCTATTTTATCCTATGTTTTGAAAACCTGCATATGTATCCTCGGTGTATGCATGATCCTTGCCCTTATCAGGGTCATCAAAGGACCTCGTCTTGCAGACAGGATCCTGGCGGTAAACATGATCGGCACCATGACCGACGTTATAATAATCATGCTTTCCATTTCTCTGGGAGAAGGATGGCTTCTTGATGTTGCTTTACTTTATACGCTGATTTCCTTCCTGTCGGTGATAGTACTTTCAAAGATATATATGGGAGTCTATAAGGAGAGAACGGTCGAAGACGGCGAAGCGGAAGATAAGGAGGATGAAAAATGATCAGAGAGATAATTTCAGCCATCCTTTTTATTTCGGGTGCATTGATCTACATGACAGCAGTGTTTGGAATATACAAATTTAAATATGTGCTCAACCGTATGCATGCGGCAGCTTTGGGAGACACTTTGGGCCTGCTTCTGGCTGTGTCCGGAGGCATTGTTTATTACGGATTTCAATTTGTTTCCGTTAAATTGGTACTCATTCTTGTTTTTCTTTGGATCACAAGTCCGGTAGCCGGTCATTTTTTAGCAAAGCTGGAATATACCACCGATCCGGAGGCGGAGGGAAAAGAATTTGTCAGTGTTTCCCTTAAGGAATTGGAAAAGGAGGAAAAGCAAAATGATTAATGCCTTTACTTTTGTTTTATTGGGATTTCTGATCATATGTGCGATCTCTACCTGCTTTTGCAAGAACTTCCTTACATCGGTAATAATCTTCATGTCCTACAGTATCATAATGTCAATACTCTGGATGGTTTTGGAGTCCCCGGATCTTGCTATTACGGAGGCTGCCGTTGGAGCGGGGGTTACATCACTTTTGTTCTTTGTGACCCTTAAAAAGATACATGCCATGAATGACAAAAAGAACGAAGATAACAAGGCACCCATGGATGAGAAGGAAAAAGACCGTTCCGCAGACATGTGATCCGGAGCTTATCTTTACGGAGAAAATAAATGAGCAGAGTCAGAAGTGATTACGAAAAAACTTTATGGAGAAAGATCGTCCGCTTTGTTAACGGTGAAAAAGATCTTTTTGATGAGCAATCCGGCTTCAATGTGGAAACTGAGGAACTGGAGGACAGACGTCATCGAAATTTCTTTGAAGAAGCGGAATTAAACAAGAAAAAGGTTCAGATCGCCGAGCTTATAGAAGAGCGGTCCGAAGAAACCGAGCGAAGAGCGGTAAAACTGTATGAACGTTTTTACCGTTTGTTTGCAGTTATCACATGCGTGGCTGTAATCGCGATCCTTTTGGTCACGGTGGCAAACCTTCCGGATTACGGGGAACCTGAAAATCCTGCCAATAACGAGGTTTCAAAAAAATATATAGAAGACGGTATCAAGGATACGGGAGCAGTGAACATTGTAGCCGGAATGATTCTTGATTATCGTGCCTTTGATACATTGGGAGAGTCTCATGTTCTTTTTATAGCCGCTGTCTGTGTAATGATCCTTTTAAAGATCGATCCTGATTCGGAAAAAGGGAAACGCTTCATTTCCCTTGAGAACGACAGAGCCTATGAACCCAAGAACGATCCCATCCTTGTATGGGCTACGGGAATACTTGTACCCGTTATCATCGTGTTTGGTATCTATGTTATTTTGAACGGTCATTTAAGCCCCGGAGGAGGCTTCTCCGGAGGTGCGATAATCGGTGCGGGGCTCATCCTTTATTTAAATGCATTCGGATTTAAAAAGACGGAAAGCTTCTTTACGCAGAAGACATTCTCAGTGGTTTCCGTCAGTGCTTTGCTGTTTTATTCTATCTCCAAGACCTATGCTTTCTTTACCGGAGCCAACGGTATCCACAGCATAATTTCAAAGGGAACAGCAGGAGACATAATCAGTGCGGGACTCATCCTGCCTCTAAATATCTGTGTGGGCGCTGTGGTTGCCTGCACCATGTATTCGTTTTACGGTATGTTCAGAAAAGGAGGGCTTTGATATGCAGGCTGTCATAGATTATATCAGTTCCAACCTTTTCGAAGGAGTGGCAATTATCCTTTTCGGTATAGGCTTTACCACTTTGTTCCTTCATCCCAACCTTATTAAAAAAATCATGGGACTCAACATAATGGATTCCTCAGTCTATCTGTTTCTGGCTGCCAAGGGCTTTGTTTTCGGAAGAAAAGCCCCCATCGTCACAGACGGAGTTACGGAAATGGAAAGTTATATAAATCCCATTCCCACAGGTCTGGTGCTTACGGGTATTGTTGTGTCCGTAAGTGTTACCGCCGTTATGCTGGCGCTTACCATAAGGCTTTACTGGAGATATCATACCCTTGAGATGGATGAGATAATGCAGATCATCAGGAAGGAGGGCAAATAATGGATTTTTGCACCAATTTCCCTATGTTCTCCATTATCCTGTGTCTGATGTGCGGCGTTGTATGTTCGGTGCTTAAGAAGAACATGGCCAGATATGTGACCTATGGACTTTTATCGGTGCTTGTGATCTCGTCGGCGGCTGTTCTCGGCTATACCGTGCACATTGACGGCTCCTTCATTTATCAGATGGGTCATTTCGGAGCTCCCTTCGGAAATGAATTGAGAGCCGGAGTCCTTGAAGGGGTTCTTGCAGTCTTCTTTTCCGTTATCATGTATCTGTCGGTCATAGCGGGAGAGAAGCATATATATGAGGATGTGGAAGAGAGTAAGATCAATCTTTATTACACGCTCATATGTCTGATGATGAGTTCCCTTCTTGCACTTACTTATACCAACGACATTTTTACCGCCTACGTATTTGTGGAGATCAATACCATTACCGCCGCAGGTCTTGTGGCAGTTATGGGTAACGGAAGAGCCTATTTCTCTTCCGCAAAATATATGATCATGAGCCTTTTGGGTTCAGGTCTTTTGCTTATCGGTATCACTTTGCTCTATGATGTGACCGGACATCTTCTCCTGTCAAACATAAAGTATGCGGTGGTTACCAGCACAATAAAGGAATATGCCGAACCCTTTACGATCATAATAGCGCTGATCACCATAGGCCTTTCCATTAAAAGTGCCCTGTTTCCATTTCATTCCTGGCTTCCGGATGCACATACCGCATCCACCATTTCGTCCAGTGCCATTCTTTCCAGCCTTGTGCTTAAGGCGTACATAGTTCTTTTGATAAAGATCTATTACAGGGCGATCGGCTGGGAAACAGTGCTTGAAACGGGTGTTAACGATATTGTTTTTGTTTTCGGTATCATGGCCATGATATTCGGATCTGTGTTCGCCATAGCCCAAAAAGATGTAAAGCGTATGACGGCCTATTCTTCGGTGGCTCAGATAGGATATATCTTTATGGGCATAGGCATCGGCAACACGGCAGGTGTTGTGGCGGCCGTGTTCCACATTTTTGCTCATGGTGCAACCAAGTCCATGATATTTACATCCCTTGGAGGCATAAAGGAAGTATCCGGGCATTCCACAAAACTTGATGCTATCAAAGGTGCAGGCTACAGAAACAAGGTGGCAAGTGTTGCATTTGCGGTGGGTGCTTTTTCCATGGTGGGAATTCCCTTTTTCCCCGGCTTTGTTTCCAAGATTAACTTTGCCGATGCCGCCACTGAAGCGGGGGGATCAAAGATGATCGTGATCCTGGTTGCTTTGGCTGTAAGTACCGTGCTTAACTGTATCTACTTCTTCAGAGCACTTATCTGTCTTTATACCCCTGTTTCCGATCTGGGAGGCAGACTTACGGAAGAAGTGGATAATACCAGACCTACTGCCAAATATATAGGAGCTATGGCGTTTTTCATTGTTGCCAACCTGTTTTTGGGTACTTTCAGTGATATGATCATTAAACTAATAACCAGAGGACTTTCCATGTTCTCTTGATAAAACCGGGTGAATTGAATGAATGAGCTTTTAAAAAACATAATTACACTTTTACCTGTATTTTTTCCGATAATTGCCGGAATACTGGTTGCGGCGACCAAGAGGATGGGAGTGCATAAACACACCTTTTCCAAACAGGGTATGATCGCAATATTTACGGTACAGTTTTTGCTGACCCTTCTTTCCTTTGCCTTCGGAATCAAAAAGGTGATACTGTTTTCCTTTACGGATATTGTAACAGCTATGTTTAAAAAGGATATTATTTCGGACATCTTTATATTGATGATCTCGGGTATATTCTTTCTTACAGGCATATATGCCACCGACTATATGAGGCATGATGACAGAAAGAATGAGAAAGAGCAGAATGTAAAGACTCTTTCGGGAAGAACATTTTTCGGCTTTTATCTCATGGTGTGGGGAGTGCTTATAGGACTTTCCCAGGCAGGCAACCTTCTAACCTTTTATATGTTTTACGAGATAATGACGGTTACATCAGCCGTACTTGTTATCCATGATATGACAAAAGAAGCCGTATTTGCCGCAAAGAAATACATTTACTATTCAATAGCCGGCGCATCATGTGCTTTATTCGGATTTGCATTTATTGCAAAGGCTTGCGGAGGTTCCCTGGATTTTGTTTCCGGAGGAAGTCTTCATGCATTGGCAGGTAAGGACATGAACATCGTTCTTGTATCTGTGTTCCTTATGATCATAGGTTTCGGCGCCAAGGCAGGCATGTTCCCTCTTCACGGCTGGCTGCCCACGGCTCATCCGGTAGCTCCCGCACCTGCCTCTGCCGTGCTTTCGGGAATCATCTGTAAGGCCGGTGTCCTTGGCATAATAAGAGTGATCTTTTATCTGGTTGGAACGGATCTGTTAAAAGGAACCTGGGTACAATATGCCTTTATGGCCCTTTCCCTTTTAACGGTGTTCATGGGCTCCATGCTGGCATATAAGGAAAAGGTGTTTAAAAAGAGACTGGCTTATTCCACCGTCAGTCAGGTATCCTATATACTTTTCGGGCTTTCATGCATGAATCCCATTGCTTTCTTCGGAGCATTGTTTCATATAGTTTTTCATGCCGTATTAAAGACCACCCTGTTCCTGAATGCGGGAACCGTGATCTTTGCCACGGACAGGCATGAGTGCTCGGAACTCTGCGGTATCGGAAAGGCAATGCCTATTACCTTTGTCACCTTTGCCACAGCTTCTCTCGGACTCATCGGCATTCCTCCCGTTTGCGGCTTTGTGAGCAAATGGTATCTTTGCCTGGGGGCTCTGGATCTTAAAGAGAGTGTTATAGGTTATATCGGAGTTGCGGTTTTACTTGTGAGTGCTCTTTTAACTGCCGGGTACCTGCTTTCTATAGTGATAGTTGCATTTTTCCCGGGGCAGGACTTTGAAGGTTTTGACGAAAATCTTGAAAGAACCGGAAAAGTTAGGACCGGAATGGTTGCTGTAATGGTTATACTGGCTGTTCTATGTGTATTACTGGGAGTTTTTGCAAATACTGTTTATGATCTTGCATATGATACCGTATATGCTTTGTTTTAGGAGATTGTATGAATTATCTGCTCATTTTTCCCGTGGTGTTTCCGATCATAGCCGGAGGGCTGGTTTCACTTATCGGTTTTAAAAACAGAAAAGCAAGAAATATTTATGTGCTCGTTGCATCGGTCATTAATTCATGTTTGATCTTAACAGCGCTTTTGAATTCAGCCGGAGGGCTCAGACTTCATCTGTTGAATATCAGTAAAGGACTTCCCGTAACCTTGTCCCTGGACGGGGCAGGAATGATATTTGCCGGTCTTATTGCACTTTTATGGCCCATTGCGGTTTCATATGCACTGGAGTACATGGTACACGAGGGCGGAGAAAATGTATTTTACACCTTTTATCTCATGACCTACGGTGTTACCTGCGGTATAGCATTTTCGGACAACCTGCTGACCCTTTATCTTTTCTATGAGTTCCTTACTCTTGTGACTCTGCCCATAGTGATGCACGGCATGAAAGAAAAGAATGTGGCGGCGGGAAGAAAATATGTGCTTTATTCCATAGGCGGAGCTGCCTTTGCCTTTGTGGGCATGGTGGTAGTGCTTAACTACGCCGGAAGTACAAACTTTGTATACGGCGGTCTGTTCAGATATTTTATCGGAAGCGGAGAGGCACAGATCTTAAGGATAATTTTTGTTCTTACCTTTTTCGGCTTTGGCGTCAAAGCGGCTATTTTCCCGCTTCACGGATGGCTTCCTTCGGCTTCTGTGGCACCCACTCCGGTAACGGCTTTGCTTCATGCGGTGGCAGTGGTAAACTGTGGCGCCTTTGCAATAATCAGGGTAATATACTATGTTTACGGTACGGAGCTTCTCTATGGCACCTGGGCTCAGAACCTTTGCCTTATAATGTGCATTGTGACTATAATTTTCGGATCATCAATGGCTTTAAAAGAACAGCATTTTAAACGTAGACTTGCTTATTCTACCATAAGCAATCTGTCTTATATGCTGTTCGGAGCTGCGCTTATGACGCCCGAGGGACTTACCGGAGGGCTGGCTCACTTTGTTTTTCACGGTATCATTAAGATAACACTTTTCTTTGTAGCGGGCATTGTGCTTTGCAAGTACGAAAGAGCCTATGTGGATCAGCTTTACGGTTACGGCCGGAAGATGAAGATCACCTTTGCGGCATTTACCGTTGCAGGTCTTGCTCTTATGGGAGTTCCGCCCACGATAGGCTTTTCAAGCAAGTGGCAGTTACTTACCGGAGCGGCAAAGAGCGGCGGTGTTCTTGCAGGCTTTGGAATTGCGGCCATATTGATATCGGCTGTGCTTACTGCACTTTATATATTCTCGCTTATATTCAGGGCCTATTTCCCGGGAGCGGGTTTTGATCACGATTCGATCTCAGAGATTAAAGATCCGGGACCTTTTATGACTGTTCCTTTATGTTTATTGTCGCTCATAATCGTATTTTTGGGCATATTCTCCGCACCGTTGGTTGATTTTATTTCAAAAGTAGCAGAGGGACTTATATGATTTCTTTTCTTTCAAACGATTTTTGCTCCATAGGGCTTTCCTTTAAGGCCGACGGATTCAGACTCCTTTATGCCGGAGTTTCTGTTCTGGTCTTTATTGTCTGCACCCTGTTTGCGGCAAAGTATCTTAAAGATCAAAAAAAGAATACAAGATTTTATATATCCTGGGTTTTAACCTTTTTATGTACTCTGGGACTGCTTTTTGCCGGGGATCTTTTCACCTGCTTTATGTTTTTTGAGATCATGTCTTTGGCATCGGTGATCTGGGTATTACAGAGGGAGACTTATGACAGCGACAATGCGGGAAGGGTATATTTAAGGATATCCGTTATCTGCGGTATGGTCATGCTGTACGGGCTGTTTCTCGTGCAACACGAGTTCGGGACTCTGGACTTTGACAGACTTACGGATGTTGCCGCGAGTGCTGAAGTGTCAAAGAAACTGATACCCGCGATCCTCATTTCCGTGGGCTTCGGCGCTAAGGCCGGTGTGTTTTTGCTTCATGTATGGCTTCCCAAGGCCTACGTTCAGGCTGTTGCACCGGGCACTGCTTTTCTTTCCGCCATCCTTTCCAAAGCCGGTATCATAGGCATTATACTCACATCCTCATGTCTGGGGGTTTTAAGACTTGAAATCTGGGGAAATATCCTTTTGGTCCTTGGTGCGTGCACTATGGTTACCGGGGCTTTTCTTGCAGTATTTACGAATGATCTTAAGAAAACCGTGGCTTGTTCATCTTTGTCACAGATCGGTTTCATAATTACGGGAGTGGCATGCATGGTGCTGGAACCCGGAGGACTTGCTTTTACAGGAACTCTGCTTCACATGCTTAATCATACTCTTATAAAAACAGCTCTGTTTATAGGTGTCGGCGCAATATATGCCGTTACTAAGACTCTTGATCTTAACGAACTTAAGGGCTACGGCAGGAAAAATCCTTTGCTTATGATCACCTTTGGAGTGAGTGGCCTGAGTCTGGCAGGAGTCCCCGGCTTTTCGGGTTTTGTGTCAAAGAACATGATGCATGAAGCTCTGGATGTGATAGCAGAGACCTCCGACATCGCGAAGGCTGTTTCCGTAATATTCACTTTAACGGGCGGAATGACTCTTTGCTATATGCTTAAGCTTTTCATCTGTCTTTTTGTGGAAAAGGGGCAGGGAGAAGATAAGGAAAAGCCGGAAACAAGGGATGAACTCCTTTTTACCATCCCTACGCTTTTGGTATTTGCTGCAGGGATCTTACCTATCGTTTTTGCAAAGATACCTTCTTTTACAATGCTGGAAGAATATGACAGGGCTGCGGCAGGTGTTACTTTTGAGGAAGTTATCCACTTCGGATTTTTTGCTCCCGCGGTCATAAAGGCTACAGCGATCTCGGTCACCGTCGGCATAGCCCTTTATTTCCTTTGCATCAGGCTTCTTATGATCGATAGGAAAAACAACAGGGTAAGATACAGAGCGGGGCTTCCGGGATGGTTTGACCTTGAAGCCTATGTTTACAGACCTGTATTCATGTACTTTTTAACCTTTATCGGAGCCTTTGTTGCAAGGTTATTTGACAAACTGACCGATCTTATCATATACTTTTTCAGAAAAAAAGTGTTCAAACCCCTTAAACACAAAAGGTCAGTTACAGTGGGCAACAGTTTCACCTATGGTCTTGGCACCATACTTGACAGGATAGTAAAAACTGATAAAAAGCCCGGTAAGGTCTCCTACGTGACCAGGCTGGCATTGTTCAGCGAACAGACCGCATCCATGGCGAGAATGATCGAAAGAAGTTTAAGCCTTTCCATGCTGCTGTTCAGTACGGGGCTTGTTATAACCCTTATTTACATGCTTTTTAAATAATATTCAAGGAGAAAACCAATGGCAGAACTGATCGACGGAAAAGCAATATCACAGTCCATAAAGGATGAGATAAAGGAAAAAACGGCAAAACTGGGTGAGAAAGGGATAAAGCCCTGTCTTGCGGTTATTTTGTGCGGAGATGATCCCGCAAGCACGGTTTATGTGGCAAACAAGAAGAAGGCCTGTGAATATTGCGGCTTTGATTCCATATCTCTTGAACTTCCCGGAACCACTACCCAGGAAGAACTTTTGAAAAAGATAGACGAATTCAATAAAGATGATAAGGTAAACGGCATACTGGTACAGCTTCCTTTACCTTCACATATAAGCGAAGATGCTGTTATAGCCGCCATTGCACCCGAAAAGGATGTGGATGGTTTTAATGCTGTGAGCGTTGGAAATCTTCTGATAGGCAGGCCAGGATTCGTTTCCTGTACTCCTGCCGGTGTTATCCAGCTTTTAAAGCGTTCCGGCGTTGAGATCGCAGGTAAAGAATGTGTTGTTATCGGAAGAAGCAACATTGTGGGTAAGCCCATGTCTGTATTGATGCTGAGAGAAAACGCCACTGTCACCACCTGCCATTCCAGGACCAAAAATCTTAAAGAAGTCTGCAGGAGAGCTGACATTCTGATCGTGGCCATCGGTAAACCCAAAATGATCGACGCATCCTATGTTAAAGAGGGAGCTGTGGTCATCGATGTGGGCATACACAGACTCGAAGGAAAGAAGCTCTGCGGAGATGTGGATTTTGATAGTGTTGAAAAGGTTGCTTCCAAGATCACTCCCGTACCCGGCGGTGTGGGCCCCATGACCATTGCCATGTTAATGAATAATTGCCTTGAAGGCTGTATGAGACAGAATGGACTTTTGAATGAATAAGATAATGTTTATTTCGTTGGGCTGCGACAAGAATACGGTTGATTCCGAATTCATGTTGGGACAGCTCAGGGACAGAGGCTTCTTTTTGACCAATGATGAAAGCGAAGCGGACTGCGTTGTCATCAATTCCTGCGCTTTCATAAAGGATGCCCAGGAAGAGAGTATCAATGCTATCCTGGAGGCTGCGGAATACAAAAAGACCGGTTCCTTAAAAAGAATAGTCGTTGCGGGATGCCTTGCGCAGAGATATGCTTCGGAGATCAAAAAAGAGATACCCGAGGTGGATGCGATAATTGGTACTACAGCTATAGACAAGATCTGCGATGCGGTGGAAGGAAAGGGAGATTATGTGGACAATATAGACAGGCTTCCTCTTCCGGATACCAAAAGAGTGGTCACCACAGGTGGTTATTATGCCTATCTTAAGATCGCGGAAGGCTGTGACAAGCATTGTTCTTATTGTATAATCCCTCACCTTAGGGGAAAGTTCAGAAGCATCCCCATGGAAAGACTGGTAAAAGAAGCGGAGTTTCTTGCGGAGGGCGGGACAAAGGAACTTATCCTTGTAGCCCAGGAAACCACGGTTTACGGTACGGATATCTACGGCAAAAAAATGCTGTCGGAGCTTTTAAGAAGGCTCTGCAGGATAGAGGGCTTATCCTGGATCAGGGTAATGTATTGTTATCCCGAAGAGATAGACGATGAGCTTATAGAGACCATGGCCCAGGAACCCAAGATCTGCCATTATCTGGATCTGCCCATTCAGCACGCATCAGACAGTATTTTAAGACGAATGGGAAGAAGGACCGACAGAGCCCAGCTTGATATGATCATCGCGAAGATCAGGAAAAGGATACCCGATGTGGCTCTGCGTACTTCACTTATATCCGGATTCCCCGGAGAAACTGAAGAAGATCATGCGGCGCTTTTGGATTTTGTTGAGAAAACAGGCTTTGAAAGGCTGGGTGATTTTACCTATTCAAAGGAAGCAGGAACTCCGGCCGCAAAGTTTAAGGATCAGATACCTGCAAGGGTAAAGAATAAACGCCGGAAGGATGTTATGCTGCTTCAGCAAAGGATCTCCCTTGAAAAAGGGAAGGAAAAGACAGGGAAGATCATGGATGTGATGATCGAAGGAAAATTGCCGGAAGATAACATCTGGATAGGCAGAAGCTACATGGACGCGCCGGGGGTTGACGGATATGTTTTCGTGAAATCCTTAAGGGAGCATATGTCCGGAGACATCATCAAGGTTAAGATAACGGGTTCAAAAGAATATGACCTCATGGGAGAGGCCATCGACTTAAATTAAAGGGAGACTTGCTTTATGAAAATGAATTTGCCTAATCAACTTACTGTTTTAAGGATACTGCTCATACCTTTCTTTGTATTTTTCTTCTATGCAACGCAGATACCCGGTAATGAGTTTATAGCATTGGGCATATATATCGTGGCCTGTCTGACCGATCTGGCTGACGGTAAGATCGCAAGAAAATACGGTCTGGTAACCACCTTCGGCAAATTTATGGATCCTTTGGCCGATAAGATCCTTGTGATCACCGCACTTATTCTTTTTACGGCGGAGGGAAGGATGAGTGCCGTGGCACTTATCATCATCGTTGCAAGAGAATTTATTGTTTCAGGCTTCAGACTGGTGGCTTCGGACAAGGGCATAGTAATAGCTGCCGGCATGTGGGGAAAGGTAAAGACAACGGTTCAGATGATCATGGCCATAGCCCTTATGATACATCTGGAATATCAATGGTTTTATGTTACCGAGCAGGTGCTTATCTGGCTCTCGGTCGCACTTACCCTGATCTCGCTTTATGACTATATTTCAAAAAATATTTCCGTTCTTAAAGAAGAGTGAACATGACTGAAATATTTGTTACTGTGAACAGTAACAAATATGACAGTAAAATGCCTTATTTTTGACAAACAAACCGCATAGAATCAGGCTTGGAGTGCGATTTTGGGAGCGGAGGCGTCATAATTTTGAAAAAGGGAATTATACTTACGATCATCGGATTAATATTTGTGGTTTGTCTTGCAGGGTGCTTGAGCGGAAAAAACAGGAATGAGATAACACCTACACCTTTTGTAACCGTTACGATAACGTCCACTCCCTCGACTGTGCCTACCCAGGCCGGTGATGTAAAAGAAGAGATTCCCGAACCTAAAAATGACATTATAATTTACAGCCTTGACTCCGAAAATTTTGAAAAGATCGCAATTCCCGTTAAGATAGAAGCGGGTAAGATCACTTTGTTCGATTTTGTAAACAAGATCACTGTAGCGCTTGCAGATGAATCTTTTTCGGTAGTGGCCAAGAATGCCTATTTCGAGAAGACCACCGCTATAGTTGATTTCTCCGCAGACGGAGCTCCGGGCGTCAGTTCACCGGGCTTCGAAGCTTCACTTCTGGACTGTATAGCCCAGAGCATCATTGAAAATTACGATTCATGTACAGCGGTTATCTTCAGAATAGACGGCGGTGCCTACAAAACTTCCAACTATTCTTTTAACCTGGATGAACCATACTTGATAAAATAATATGATCAAAATGAAAACAGGAATCTTGCATTCCTGTTTTTGTCATGTTATAGTCTTTTGCGAGGTTTTTTTATATGAATAAAGTTTTGATCATCGGCGGAGGAGCCGCAGGCATGCTGGCCGGTATTACAGCGGCCCGTGAAGGTGCATCCGTCCTTATTTTTGAAAAAAATGAAAAATTGGGCAAAAAGCTTTTTATTACAGGCAAGGGGAGATGTAATGTTACCAACGCCTGCGAAAGAAGTGAGCTTTTTCGCAACATAAACGCAAATCCCAGATTTTTGTTCAGTGCCTTTGAAAACTTTGACAATGCAGCATTGATGGAATTTTTTGAAGGTCTGGGACTGAGCCTTAAGACAGAACGGGGGAAAAGAGTTTTTCCGACCTCCGATAAGTCTTCCGATGTTATAAAAGCCCTTAAAGATGAACTGGACAGACTTGGAGTTACGGTTAAACTTAATACCCGGGCAAAGGGATTTGAGTTTAAAAACGGAAAGTGTTCACTTAATCTTGAAAACTCTTCCGGAAAAGTGTTTAAGGAAGAGGGGGATTCGTTGATCATCGCTACCGGTGGCTTGTCCTACGCATCCACCGGATCCACCGGAGACGGATATGCCTTTGCAAAACAGGCGGGACACACGGTGACAAAACTTGTGCCGTCCCTGGTGGGGATAGAAATCGAAGAGGAGCTTCCTTCACGCGTTCAGGGATTATCCCTTAAAAATGTTTCCCTTACCCTGGAAAACGAAAAGGGTAAAAAGATATACAGTGATGTGGGAGAAATGCTGTTTACCCATTACGGTATCAGCGGACCCCTTGTGCTTTCGGCAAGTGCTCACATAGCAGGAGCCCTGGCAAAAACACAGGGAACGGGAGAACTCTACATAGACCTTAAACCCGGGATGAGTTTGGAAGAACTGGATTCAAGACTTCTTAAAGATTTTGGCGGTGAACTTAACAAGTCCTTCAGGAATTCCCTGGATTCTTTATTGCCCTTAAGCCTTATACCGGAGATTGTTAAGCTTTCCGGCATAGATCCCGACAAAAAGGTAAATTCGGTTACAAAGGAAGAAAGGCAGCATCTGGCAGAACTTCTTAAACATCTTAAACTCACCGTATCCGGGCTCAGAGATTTTAACGAGGCTGTCATTACCAAGGGCGGGGTAAATGTTAAGGAAATAGATCCCAAAACCATGGGATCAAAAATATGCGAGGGGTTGTATTTTGCGGGTGAGGTTATGGACCTCGATGCCATGACCGGCGGATTCAATCTGCAGATAGCCTGGTCCACCGGATATGCCGCGGGATATGCTGCGGCCCACAGACAGGCATAAACCGGACCCAAAATAAGAAAGGGAGAAATCATGATAAGATCAATAGCTATAGACGGACCTGCGGGAGCAGGCAAAAGTACCATTGCAAAGAAGATAGCAAAACAGAAGGGCTTTATCTACGTTGATACCGGAGCCATGTACAGAGCCATGGGACTTTATTACATGAACAAAGGAGTTTCACCGGATGAAACTGATAAGATCGAGGGAATGATCGATGACATCGATGTGAGCATTTCCTATGAAAACGGAGAACAGGTGGTAAGCCTTAACGGTGAAAACGTAAATTCAAAGATACGCACCCCGGAAATTGGCAGTATGGCTTCAGGAGTTTCCACCAACGGTGCTGTGAGAAAAAAGATGGTCAGCCTTCAGCAGCAGCTGGCAAAAACCAGATCTGTGGTCATGGACGGAAGAGATATAGGCACGGTAGTATTACCGGATGCAATGGTTAAGATCTTCCTGACCGCTTCCGTTGACATAAGGACTAAGAGAAGGTTTGACGAGCTTAAAGAAAAAGGTATTGAATGCGACTTTGAAAAACTCAAGAAAGAAATAGAGGACAGAGATTACAGAGATATCCACAGAGACAATTCACCTCTTAAAAAAGCTGACGATGCAGTGGAAGTGGATACTTCCGAACTAAACGTGGACGAAGTGGTGAAAAAGATACTTGACATAGCTGAAAGCAAAGGACTGTAAATGAAAGTTGATGTTGCAAAGACCGCCGGCTTTTGTTTCGGCGTCAAAAGGGCAGTTGATACGGTAAATGAAGAGATAGCATCGGGAGGGAAAGTTTATACATACGGTCCCATAATACACAATGAAGGCGTTATAAACGAACTGGCCGAAAAAGGAGTAGAGATAATCAATTCTCCCGAAGAAGCTCTTCAAAAGGAAAAAGGCTGCATAATAATACGTTCTCACGGAATTTCAAAACAGGAAGAAGAAGCATTAAAAAACACGGGGCACAGAATAGTCGATGCCACCTGTCCCTTTGTGAAGAAGATCCACAGGATAGTTTCAAGCGAAGCTGAAAAAGGGAAAGGGATAATAGTGACCGGAGACTCTTCTCATCCTGAAGTTAAGGCCATTGCGGCCTGGTGCGACAACAAAGCGGATATAATAGGAACCGCAGACGAAGCTTTAAATTTCAAAGGTGACCCAAACAAAGAATATATCCTTGTTTCACAAACCACATTTAACACCAAGAAATTTAAAGAAATAGTTGAAATTTTGAAAAAGAACGTATATTATATAAATGTTATGAACACAATTTGTTGCGCCACGGAGGAACGACAGCAGGAAGCGTGTGAGATGGCCAAGTCACACGATGCAATGATCGTTATAGGTGGGGCAAACAGTTCCAACACACGTAAGCTGTTTGAAATCTGCAAACAGCAGTGCGCTAGTACTTACTTTATACAGAAACTTATTGACCTGGATTTAAAGCAATTTAAATCTTTCTGCTGCGTAGGTATTACTGCCGGGGCATCGACCCCAAACAAAATCATCAAGGAGGTTCTTACTGTTATGGAAGAAAGTTTTGAACAATTAATGGAGGAGTCTTTTAAGACAGTACATACCGGTCAAGTTGTTGAAGGCAAAGTCATCAGTGTTAAAGAAGACGAGATCATCTTAAACATCGGTTACAAGTCAGACGCAACCGTTTCACGCGGCGAGTACACAAACACTCCTAATGTTGACCTTACAAAGTGTGTAAAGGTCGATCAGACAATGAACGTTAAGATTCTTAAGGTTGATGACCGCGAAGGCGTTGTTATCGCATCCTATAAGAGATTGGCCGCAGAACGTTCCAGCAAAGTTCTTGAGGAGGCATTCAATAATAAGACTGTCCTCAAGGGTACAGTTTCCGAAGTTTTGAATGGCGGTCTCATCGTTGAGATCGACGAAACCAGGATCTTTATCCCTGCAAGCCTTGTATCCGATACCTTTGAAAAGGATCTTACAAAATACAAGGGCCAGGAGATCGAATTCGTATTAACCGAGTTCAACACCAAGAGAAGAAGGATCATCGGCGACAGAAAGCAGCTTGTATCCGCTAAGAAGGAAGAGAAGAAGCAGGAGCTTCTTTCCAAGATCAAGGTTAACGATGTTGTAGAAGGCGTTGTAAAGAACGTTACCGATTTCGGTGCATTCGTTGATATCGGCGGAGTTGACGGACTTCTTCACATATCCGAAATGTCATGGGGCAGGATCGAGAATCCCAAGAAGGTATTCAAGTCCGGCGATAATGTAAGAGCATTCATCAAGGAGATCTCCGGTGATAAGATCGCTCTTTCCATGAAGTTTGCAGATCAGAATCCCTGGGCAAATGCTGATGAGGATTTTGCCATCGGTAATGTTATCACAGGTAAGGTAGCAAGAATGACCGATTTCGGTGCTTTCATCGAGATCGTTCCCGGTGTTGATGCTCTCCTTCATGTTTCCCAGATCTCAAAGAAGAGGATCGAGAAACCCTCCGATGTACTTAAGATCGGTCAGGAGATCACAGCTCAGATCGTTGACTTCAACTATGATGAGAAGAAGATCTCTCTCAGCATGAGAGTTCTTGAAGAGTCCGATGAAGAAGGCGAAGAGGCTGCAGCTGAAGAAACAGTAGAAGAAGCAAAAGAAGAATAATCCATCCATACAAGACATCCGGTTTTTGCAGAAGTGATTGCTTAATATCAAAGCATACGAAAATTGCAGAAAGCAATTGGTTTTGATTTTTGGGAGGTGTCTCCGTGACATCTTGGAATAAGTTAAGCGGAACACCTCCTGTTTTTTAGAAAAGGTTGATACTCCGATTCTATTAATAAAGGAGAGACGGTTGTGATCCTCACGATCGTATGGTGAATATGGACGATTACGAAGCTTTTAAAAAAGAAATATTTACCCTGACCCAGATAGATCTGAATGCTTATAAAGAGAAACAGATGCGCAGAAGGATCGATTCTCTCATTATGAAAAACGGGTTTAACTCTTACAGCCAGTACGTAGTTGCTATAAAAAAAGACAGAGCATTGTTCGAAGAGTTTGTTAATTATCTCACGATCAATGTTTCGGAATTCTTCAGAAACCCTGAACAGTGGGAGATCCTGGAAAAGGAGCTTCTGCCCGAAATCTTATCGAAAACAAGAACTCCCAAGATATGGAGTGCTGCCTGCTCAACAGGTGATGAACCCTATACCATTGTTATGTTACTTTCAAGGTATCTTCCCTTAAGCCAGATCAAGATACTTGCAACGGACATCGACAAGCAGGTTATAGAAAAAGCTAAAGCAGGACTTTATATTGACAAGAGCTTAAAAAGTGTACCGAAGGATCTGTTCCAGAAGTATTTTACACAGGTCAACGAATACACTTATAAAATATCCGACGATATAAAGAGATGTGTTGAGTTTAAAAATGCAAATCTCTTGAAAGATCCTTATCCTACGGATTGTGATCTTATAGTATGCAGAAATGTTCTCATTTATTTTACCGAAGAGGCCAAGACTGATATTTACAAGAAGTTTAATGCAGCCCTTAAGAAAAACGGATTGCTTTTCGTCGGATCGACAGAACAGATAATTCAATCTTACAGTTTGAATTATTCTACTGCGAAATCATTTTTCTACAGAAAGATGTGATCCGGAGGATATATGGAAGACAAAATAACTGTTGCTGTTGACGGTATGGGCGGAGATAACGCCCCTTACGAAATAGTAAAGGGGTGTGTTGATGCCGTAACACAGCAACCTAACATCTTTGTTAAGCTTGTAGGCCCCGAAGAAACCATTAAGAATGAACTGGACAAGTTTCAGGGCAACAAGGATAACATTGAGATCGTAAATGCAACTGAAGTGATCTCCTGCGATGAAGCACCGGTAAATGCCATCCGAAGAAAAAAGGATTCGTCCATAGTTGTGGGATGCAATCTGGTGAAAAAGGGTGAAGCTGATGCTTTTCTTTCTGCAGGAAGTACAGGAGCGGTCCTTGTAGGAGGGCAGCTGATAGTAGGCAGAATAAAGGGTGTGGAAAGACCCCCCATAGGAACTATGTTTCCTACAGCCAAAGGTGTTTCTCTCCTGGTGGATTCGGGAGCAAATGTTGATGCAAGATCTTCGCATCTTGTTCAATTTGCCAAAATGGGATCCATTTATTATGCTAACACCATGGGCGTTGAGAAGCCCAGGGTTGCCATTGTTAATATAGGACTTGAGGAAGAAAAGGGAAATCAATTGGTTAAAGAAACCTATCCTTTACTCAAGGAATGTAAGGATATCAATTTCATAGGCAGTATCGAAGCCAGAGAGATACCCAACGGATATGCAGATGTCATCGTTTGCGAAGCCTTTGTGGGAAATGTTATCCTTAAGCTTTATGAAGGAACTACCAAAGCTCTTCTGGGAATAGTTAAACAAAGCTTTTATTCAAATCTCAGAAGTAAGATCGGCGGAATGTTGGTTAAGCCCGCACTTAAGAAAACCATGAAAAAGCTCATGGCCGATGAATACGGAAGTGCTCCTTTGTTGGGGCTTAACGGTCTTGTTCTTAAGACCCACGGCAGTGCAACGGCCAAAGAAATTAAAAATTCGCTTCTGCAGGCATTGGATTTCAAAAAGCAGAAGATCAACGAAAAGATAAAAGACAGCATCATGATAAATGATTCATGGGAGGAATAATTAATATGGAATTTGAAAAGATCAGAGCAATTATCAGCGAGGTTTTAAATATCAGCGAAGATGAGATCACCCTTGACTCCACATTCGTTGAAGATCTCGGTGCAGATTCACTGGATGTATTTCAGATCGTTATGGGCATAGAAGAGGAATTTGATATCGAGATTCCCAATGAAGCAGCAGAAAAGATCGTTACCGTTAATGATGCTGTAGAACAGATTAAAGCCTTCATCAAATAAGGATATTTCAGTATTTAAGAAAATGCAGACACTTTTGTCTTATGAATTTATTCTTAAGGCGAAGTGTCCGTTTTTTTCGGGCGGGTGCATATGGTTATTAATAATGATCTTACTGAATTACAAAAAAATATAGGCTATACTTTTAAAGATATTTCTTTTCTTGAGCTGGCTCTTACTCACAGTTCCGTGGTTCACGAACGTATAGTGAATAAGGGAGAGAGCAACGAAAGAATAGAGTTTTTGGGGGATGCGGTATTGGAACTCGTTTCCAGTGAATATCTTTATAAGCATTTTCCGGATTATCCCGAAGGGCAGATGACAAAGCTAAGGGCCAGTCTTGTATGTGAACCTTCTCTTGCAAATGACGCTAAGGAGATCAGGCTTTCCGACTTCATCATCCTTGGCTTCGGTGAGAATAAGAGCGGCGGAAGATACAGAGACTCTATAGTTTCCGATGCCTTTGAAGCTGTTATAGGTGCCATTTTTCTTGACGGCGGTTTTGAAGAAGCTAAAAGATTCATTCTTCGTTTTGTTTTGAACGATATCGAAAATAAAGCGATCTTTCATGACAGTAAATCTCTTTTACAGGAGTTTGTTCAAAACAAAATGAAGAAAAGTGTTCAGTATAAGATCCTTTCAGAAACCGGTCCCGATCACGATAAGTTTTTTGTGTCTCAGGTTTTTTTGGATGATGAACCCATGGAAACAGGAGAAGGAAGAAGTAAAAAAGCTGCCGAACAGCAGGCTGCTTACAAGACCTATCTTAAGCTTCAGCTTAAATAAAACTTTTAAACGCAGGTATTCAAATGTATCTTAAATCCATAGAAATACACGGATTCAAATCCTTTGCAAATAAAATACTCTTTAAGTTCAATGACGGTATCACAGCAATAGTGGGGCCTAACGGTTCGGGTAAAAGTAATGTGGCCGATGCTGTAAGATGGGTATTGGGTGAACAAAGCGCAAAACAACTCCGCGGAAGCAAGATGGAAGATGTTATCTTTTCCGGTACTCAATTAAGAAAACCTATGGGCTATGCATACGTAGCCATTACTTTTGATAATTCGGACAGGGCACTTAACATTGATTATGAAGAGGTTACTGTTGCCCGTCGTGTTTATCGTTCCGGTGAAAGCGAGTATCTTCTTAACGGCAATTCTTGCCGTCTTCGTGACGTACAGGAGTTGTTTTTTGATACAGGTATCGGTAAGGAAGGCTATTCCATCATCGGACAGGGCCAGATCGACAAGATCCTTTCCGGTAAACCTGAAGACAGAAGAGAACTATTTGATGAAGCGGCAGGTATAGTTAAATACAAGAAAAGAAAGGCTGCAGCTGAAAAAGAACTGGCAGAAGAAGCTTTGAACCTTGCCAGGATCACAGACATTCTTTCTGAGATTGAAAAGCAGGTGGGACCTCTCGAAAAACAGTCGGAAGTGGCTAAAGAGTACTTAAAACTGATCGATGAACTTAAAAAGTACGAGATAAATCTTTTCCTTGCGGATTATGAAAAGAATACCGAGGCAAAAGAAGAAGCCGTTAAAAAGCAGGAGATCATTAATTCTGACATCAGGGCTACAAAGCAGGAGTACGATAATACAAAGATCGAATATGAAAAGCTTGAAGGAGAGATGGGGGAATTCACTTCCCGCATCGATGAGAGCAGGGATAAGAGAAATGAACTTTTGATCGCTTCCGAAAAGAGCGAGGGCGAAATAAAACTGATGGAGGAAAAGAAAAATTCCCTTTATCAGAGCAATGCCCATTATGAACAGAGAAAGAAGTCCATTAATGCCGAGATCGAAGAGAGATACTCGGAGATAGATAAACAGGACGAAAGCCGTAAGCAGACATTAAAACAGATCGAGGAACTGGAATCTAACAGGAATGATTCCGGAGATGAGCTTAAAGGCATACATGATCGCATCCGTGAATGTACCGAAGAGATCGAAAAATGCAATACGGAGCTCATGAACATCGTTAACGAAGACGGTCGTATAAAGGCAGAGAAACAGAAGTTTGAGACTTTAAATGAGCAGATCGCGCTTAAAAAGGCAGAACTCACCAAAAAAGTCCTGAATCAGAAGAACTTTGAAAATGAGTACGAAACAGCCGTAGAGACCTTTAATAAAGAACTTACGGAGATCGGCGAAAAGATCGCGGAGCTGCAGGAAGGCGTTAATTCTCAAAGAGCCGAGAAGTTTAAGATGAAAGAGCGCCTGGAAGAGACCACGGGATTTTTGGAGAAATTCCGCAAGCAGCAGATCGAGCTGGAATCCAAGGTGGGTACTTTAAGGGATTTTTCCGAGAGATATGAGGGGTACGGGACAAGTATCAAAAAGGTAATGGAGCAAAAGCTCAAATACCCCGGACTTATCGGTGTTGTCTCGGATATCATTGAAGTTCAGGAAAAGTATGAAACTGCGGTAGAGACAGCCCTTGGCGGTAATATTCAAAATATCGTGACCAAGGATGAAGCCACTGCCAAAAGGATGATCGAATTCCTTAAGGAAAACAAGTTCGGCCGTGCAACCTTCCTTCCCTTAAATGCCATCACCGCTAAGGAAGCATCTCAGGATCCCGCTGTCCTTAAGGCACCCGGGGTTATCGGATATGCCAATAAGCTGGTCAAGACAGCCAAGGAATATACGGAAGTTGTTAAATACCTTATAGGCAGGATCATCGTTGTCGATCATATCGACAACGCTCTTAAGCTTGCCAAAGCCAACAATTATTCCTTAAGGATAGTAACACTTGAAGGCGAACAATTGAATCCCGGCGGATCCCTTTCCGGAGGTTCATTTAAGAACAACAGCAATCTTCTCGGACGTAAGCGTGAAATGGAAGAAGCTGAAAAACAGGTATCTCAGGTACTTGTTAAAGTAAATGCCCTGACCAGAGAAAGAGACAATTTCAAAGAACTTCTTGATAAGCTTTCTCAGGAGATCTCCTCAAAACTTGATGAGATCGGTAAATTAAATGTAAGACAAAATACGGTTCAGATGAATCTTGATAAGGAAAAGGAAAGACTTAAGGAAAGCAAGGAAACTTTTTCCGTTACCGAGCTTGAGATACATGAACTTGAAAAGAAACTGTCGGAAAACAAGACTTCTTCAGATGCTCTTTCCGACAGACTCAAAGGTAATGATGAACTCAGGGACCGGATCAATGAGAGGATAGAGGAACTTAACCATAAACTGGATGAAGAAAGACGACTGGAAAGATATTCCAACGAAAAGGAATCCTCTTTAAGAGCGGAATATGCAGGTCTTGAACGTACTCTTGAATTTATTGAGGAAACAGTAAACAGAATTAACGCCGAGATTGAAAAGTTCAAGGAAGAGATAACAGAGATCGACAATAATGAGATCAATTCCGAAAAGCAGTTAAAGGATCTGGATGAACTGATCAAAAAGGCTCATTCCGATATTGCGGAAGGAAAGATCAAGGTAGCTGAGATCAATTCCGAGATAGAAGAACTGGAAAAGCAAAAAGCGATCCTCACAAAGGGACATAAGGAATTCTTCAATAAACACGAGGAACTGGCTCAAAACCTTACAGGCCTTGAAAAAGAAGCCTTCAGGATAGAAAACCAGATCACCAGGATCGGTGAAGTCATTGATGAACAATGTTCATACATGTGGAATGAATATGAGATCACCGTGGATTCCGCGAAGGAAAGAAAAGACGATACGCTGGGCGGTTATACAGCCATTAAAAAGGGCGTTTCCGAGATCAAAGGCAGGATCAAAGGCCTGGGCGACGTCAATGTAAATGCCATCGAGCAGTATAAGGAGGTATCGGAAAGATACAACCTCTATACCGTTCAGAGAAGCGACATTATAGAGGCAGAGGATAAACTCAAGGGCATTATAGAGACCCTGGAAGAAGAAATGCGTAAGCAGTTCAACGAGAAATTCGCATTGATCAGAGATGAATTTGATGTGGTATTCAAAGAACTCTTCGGAGGCGGTCAGGGTACACTGGAGCTTATGGAGGATGAGGATGTGCTTATTGCAGGCATTAAGATAAATGCTCAGCCTCCCGGGAAGAAGCTGCAGAACATGATGATGTTATCCGGTGGTGAAAGAGCTCTTACTGCCATAGCTTTACTCTTCGCCATACAGAATCTTAAGCCTTCACCTTTCTGTCTTCTGGACGAGATCGAGGCGGCACTCGATGACAGTAACGTGGGAAGATATGCCCGTTATCTGCACAAACTGACGGATCATACCCAGTTTATTGTAATTACCCACAGAAGAGGAACCATGGCATCAGCTGACGCCCTGTACGGTATCACAATGCAGGAAAAAGGAGTTTCAGCTCTTGTTTCCGTCAGCCTGATAGAAAATTCACTTGCGAATTGATGGCTTAGAGCGGAAAGTTGTAAATAAAGGAAGATTATGGGAATATTCAGAAGAATTGCCGCTCTATTTACGGGAGCGGAGATAATAGATAATGATTTTTATGAAGAGATAGAAGAAAATCTGGTCATGGCGGACGTGGGCATATCCACATCCGAAAAGATCATCTCTTCCCTTAAACAAAAAGTTAAAGAGAAAAAGATATATAAACCTCAGGAATGCAGACAGCTTCTAATTGATACCATAAAGGAACAGATGTATGTTCCCGAGGATGCCTATGACTTTGAAAAAGGGCCTTCCGTAGTTCTTATGATCGGTGTAAACGGAGTGGGCAAGACTTCTTCCGTCGGAAAGCTGGCAGCCTCCTTAAAGGCCGAGGGTAAAAAAGTGCTGATAGTTGCTGCCGATACCTTCAGAGCAGCTGCCATCGATCAGCTGGCGG
>JAEEGK010000380.1_pt1 | contig 111975 bp, 99 predicted proteins | sample 8958771 | NCBI WGS metagenome assembly JAEEGK01 (sample SAMN16246547, study PRJNA631951) | gut metagenome | biome: gut microbiome; feature: rumen; material: SC-attached | host: Bos | place: Iran: Karaj | collected 2018-10 | reverse complement strand
AGACTTGCAAGAGCTGCGTGGATATGGGCTTTTCTTCTGTTATGATAGACGGCAGCGCCCTTCCTTACGATGAGAACGTTGCCCTTACAAAGAAAGTTGTGGAGTACGCCCACCAGTTTGACGTAACAGTAGAGGCTGAGCTAGGAGTGCTTGCAGGAGTAGAGGACGAGGTTGCCGCTGAGGAGTCTCACTACACTCGTCCTGAGGAAGTCATAGACTTTACCAGCAAGACCGGCTGCGATTCTCTGGCAATTTCCATAGGAACATCTCACGGAGCATACAAGTTCAAGCCTGAGCAGTGCACCAGAGACCCTAAGACCGGAATTCTCATTCCGCCTCCACTGGCATTTGACGTTCTGGCAGAAATCGAGAAGAAGCTTCCTGGATTCCCTATCGTTCTCCACGGCTCATCCTCAGTTCCTCAGGAATACGTTAAGATCATTAACGAGAATGGCGGAAAACTTCCTGATGCTGTGGGCATTCCAGAGGAGCAGCTCCGCAAGGCCGCAAAGAGCGCTGTCTGCAAAATAAACATAGACTCAGACTCACGTCTGGCAATGACCGCGATGGTTCGCAAGGTGTTCAACGAGAAGCCAGGCGAATTCGATCCTAGAAAGTACCTCGGCCCTGCAAGAGACGAGATGCAGAAGCTCTACGAGCACAAGATAGTTAACGTTTTGGGCTCAGACGGCAAGGCATAGTGACCGCCGCCCCAGACATAAAAGCAGTTTTCTTTGACATCGACGGAACCTTGGTGTCTTTCAAGACGCACAAGGTAACCCAGAGCAATATTGAAGTCCTTGACGCTCTTCGAAGGAAGGGCGTCAAGGTTTTCATTTCTACCGGAAGGATGCTTAAGATGACAAGTGTCCTGAACGGGATAGAGTTTGACGGCTATATTGCAAACAACGGCGCAACTTGCTATGATTCAGCCAAGAAGATGTTATTCGGCCGCACTCTCCCTAAGAAGGAGCTATACGCTATTCGCGAAAGGCTTCTCAGGCCTGACTTACCTCCGTTTGCTGTATCTTTTATGGCGTCCGACGACTATTACATAAACTGCCCTTCAGACGTGGCGGAAGAAATCGCAAGAGTGGTAGGGGTGGCTCCGCCAACACTTTGCAGCATAGATGAAATAGCCGAGATGGATATCTACCAGATGTGTATCTATCTAAAGGGAAAGCCTCTGGATGACCTTATGAAAGACTGGCTTACAGGCTGCTGCGCCGCTGTCTGGAATCCTTTGTTCGCCGATGTGAATGAAAAGGGAATAACCAAGGCCTATGGAATAGACAAGCTCTTGGAAGTGTTCGGACTGGACCTTAGCCAGACTCTATCCTTCGGCGACGGAGGAAACGACATTCCGATGCTTGAGCATACAGCCATCAGCGTTTGCATGGGCAATGCAGACGAAGAAGTCAGGGCGGCATCTAACTATGTCACTGAAACGGTGGATGAAGACGGGGTTGCCAAAGCCCTGGTCAGGCTAGGCATCCTGTAGAAATTCTATTTGTGCAGCTGCTTGATTATAAGCAGAGTGCTCATCGTGATGATAATTATTGTCACAAATATCTTTATGAATTTTTCTCCGCCCTTGATTGATGCGTATGAGCCGGCGATTCCTCCGATTATATTTCCCACGGCATAAATAAGGGCGATTCCCCAGTGAACCTGCCCGTAGATTATGAAAATAGCCAGAGCAAGCGGAGTGTAGACAGTTACCGCAAACTGCTTGATGGCGTTGGAACGTATCATATCCAGACCTAGGAAAAAGAAGCTTCCGAACATAATCAGAAGTCCCACGCCGGAGTGGGTGAATCCGCCGTAAACTCCTATGGCGGTAAAAATCAGGAAAATCCAGAAATCTGAAATACTTGGCTTGAAGCCTGATTCTTCTGAAGCCCTTTTTAAGGCAATCTTCTTTCTGTCCACGAAAAGCAGTATAGACATAATGGGCAGAAGCACTGCCATCACTATTTCTATGACTTTGACTTCTAGAATGGCGGCAAGCAGGGCTCCGAAAATGGCACCGCAACCAACAGGAATCCCCACCTTCCATCCGGTTTTCATATCCAGAAAGCCTTTCTTCTTGAAAATCACGGATGTAGTAATGAACTGGAGCAAAACGCCGACTCTGGTTGTGCCGTTAGCCACGTTGATAGGAAGTCCCATCATCATAAACAGGCCGTAGGATATGGCGGTTGCCATTCCTGCCATGGTGTTAATGAAGCCCACAAAAGTGCCGCAGCCTACAAGCAGGAGTATGATCCTGTAGTCCGTAAAAGGAGTGGTGCTCAAAAAGTTATGGAGCTGCTCGAACATCTGGAGGGTTTTCCTTGATTTGCCTTATTGACAAAGATAATGCAAAATGTCAGTCGCGGGCGAAAATGTTACTGACAAAATGTCAACACTTCTTATAAAAAGAACAATGGCAAAGAAATTGCCGTATCCGCCTCTGAATTCAACACAGCAAACAGTAAAACCAAAAGATATTATGTCTAAGCACAAGAATAAAAACAGAACCGGCAGATTTGCCCAGGAAGAACAGGAAGAAAAGACAGCAGCTCAGTCCCCTGAAAACGAGGAAACTGCAAAAGCTGAAACTCCAGAAAAAGAAGCTGAAGAGCCAGCATCCAAGGCTGAAGAAACTCCTGGAGATCTTCTTGCAAAGGAGAAGGAAAAAGTTGAGGAGGAAAAGAGAAAATATGTCTATCTGATGGCGGAGTTTGACAATTACCGCCGCAGGGTTTCCCAGGAAAAGCTGGACCTGATAGATACGGCTTCCAAGGGTGTTATCAACGATCTTCTTCCGGTTGTAGACAACTTTGAGAGGGCCCTGAAATCTCTGGGAGAATCTGAGGCCAGTGAATCTGCAAAGACTGGAACTGAACTGATTTACAAGCAGCTCTGCGATGTGCTCAAGAAAAAAGGCGTAACCGAGATAGAGGCTATGGGCAAGGAACTGGATACAGACGAGCACGAAGCTGTGGCCCAGATACCGGCTCCTGAGGAAGATCTCAAGGGCAAGGTAGTTGACGTTATCCAGAAAGGCTACAAGCTCAACGGCAAGGTTATCCGCTTTGCCAAGGTTGTAATAGGAATTTAATGACAAGATGGCAGAAAAAAGAGATTACTACGAGGTGTTGGGCGTCTCCAAAGACGCTTCAGCGGAGGAGATAAAGAAGGCCTACCGTAAGCTGGCGCTCCAGTATCATCCAGACCGCAATCCTGGTGACAAGGCGGCCGAGGAGAAATTCAAGGAGGCGGCCGAGGCTTATGATGTTCTCAGCGATGAGAATAAGCGCAAGCGTTACGACCAGTTTGGCTTTGCGGCAGAGCAAGGCGGTGGATTCGGCGGAGCCGGATTCTCCGTAGAAGACATTTTCCGCAATTTCGGAGACATTTTCGGAGGGCATTTCAGCGGTGGCGATGCTAGTGGCGGTTTTGGCAGCATATTCGATGACTTCTTTGGCGGTGGAGCTTCTGGCGGTCGCAGAGTTGAAAGGGGAAGCGATATACGCATAAAGATGAAGCTGACTCTGGAGGAGATAATGAGTGGAGTTGAGAAAAAGGTCAAAATCACCAAGTTAGCTCCTTGTCCAGACTGCGGCGGCAAAGGGGCGGCTTCAGATGCCGACATCAAGACCTGCCCAGATTGCCAGGGAACAGGTTATGTTGTACGCCAGGCTCGTTCCATCTTTGGAATCACCCAGACTCAGAGCGTTTGCTCACGTTGCGGGGGAAGCGGAAAGATAGTCTCCAAGCCTTGCCGCAAATGCGGCGGAAGCGGCCTTGTTAAGGCTCCGGAGGAAATCCAGTTCAAGATTCCGGCAGGAGTGGCAGAAGGAATGACTCTAACCGTTCAGGGAAAGGGCAATGCTGCCGCGCACGGTGGAGTCAACGGAGACCTCCAGGTGCTGATAGTAGAAGAGTCTCACAAGGATTTCGTAAGAGACGGAAACGACCTTATGTATCCGCTTTTCATAAGCATTCCTGATGCAATCAACGGGTGCGAGGTTGAGATTCCGGCCATCGGCGGAAAGATCAAGGTAAAGATTCCGGCCGGTTGCCAGAGCGGCAAAGAATTAAGAGTCAGAGGAAAAGGCATTCCTGACGTGAACGGCTACGGAAGGGGAGACCTTTTGATTTATGTTCAGGTATGGATTCCTTCCCGTCTTTCTTCAGAAGAAAAGAAGCTTGTGGAAAAGCTCAGGGATTGCGAATCGTTCAAGCCGATTCCATCCGGAGAAGACAAGCGAGGTTTTCTTTCCAAAATTAAGGGATTCTTCAAGTAAATGAGAAAATTCAACTTCTGCGCTGCTTTGTTCCTTTGTGCTTTGTCCGTATTCCCGGCCTTTTCCCAGGATACGGATTATTCGCATCAAAAAGAAGTGACAGACAGGTTCTTAGTTCCTATTGAGTCTTACAATGGATTTGCCGGAACATACGGTGAGCTGAGGGGAAACCATTTTCACTGCGGCTTGGATATGAGAACCGGCGGCGTGGAGGGGAAGAAAATCTATGCAGCGGATGACGGCTATGTTTCAAGGATAACAATAGGGCCGTGGGGATACGGCAATATGATAGAAATAACTCATCCGTCGGGATACAAAACCATCTACGGTCATCTGAAGAGTTTTGCGCCTAAATACAAAAAGCTGGTAATTAAAAAGCAATACGAAGAAGAGAGCTGGGGTCAGCACATTGATTTCCCAAAAGACAGCCTTCCTGTAAAAAGAGGGGATCTCATTGCATATTCCGGCAATACGGGATCATCCGGCGGACCGCACCTTCACTTTGAGGTTCTGGATGAAAACGGAACTCCGGTTAATCTCCAGATTACTGGTATCTTTAACCTTAAAGACAATGAGAATCCAGTAATCCGCGATGTCAGAATCGTAGGCTGCGCTCCGTTTTACGGTACTCTTTATACATTTCCGGTTGAGAGCAAAGGAGATACCGTCAAGGTTCCAAAGTCTTTTTACATTGCTGTGGATTCTTACGACGTGATGGCCGGAACTCCCGGAAAACTTGCCGTTTACAAATATGAAACCTTCCTGGACGGGGAGAGTTTCTTCCGCTTTGAAGAAGGTAACATCCCATATTCCGAAGGGCGATATATAGCATCGCTTCTGGACCATCCGCTAAGGCGCTCGACCGGCCGTTATTTCGTAAAGACTCAGATTGATCCCAACAACGGCCTTGCAGGTAGGATTAAGGCTGAAAACGATGGAATTGTCAGCATCGTCGATACACTTATTCACTTATTAAGGATAGAGGTCACCGATGTATATGGCAACAAAACCGTTAAGGAAATTAACGTGGCGCGGTGTGATTCCCTTTTCAGCGGAAGCGTTCCTTTTTCTCCGAAAGGAGAGTTTGCTGCCTGGGACAAAGACAATAAATATGTGTTTGACGGCTTAAGCGTACTGATTCCGGAAAAAGCCCTTTTCAGAAACGCTTTCTTCTACGCTATCCGAGAAAGAGACTCCTATGCTCCAGAGAAAAACATTCCCGCAATGAGTCCGCTTTGGAGTGTAGGAGATGAGAATATTCCTCTGAACAAGTCTGTTACGCTAACATTAAGATGCTCCGTTCCGGCAATGTACTTGTCCAAGGTAATAGTTGCAAGGGTGGGTCGCGGTGGATCGCTGAGCAGCGTTGGAGGAACCCTAAATGCCTTGACTAACGAGATGACGGCCAGCGTTTCTTCCTTTGGAAATTATTGCGTGACAGCGGATATGGAGGCTCCTGAAATCTCAATCAGGCTCAAGGAGGGGGCTGCTGTAAAGGAATCGTCCATAAAGATTACCCTAAAAGACCGCCTTTCCGGAATCCGGAAGTTCAGGTGCGAGATAGACGGGCATTGGGTGGTGGCTCCTTTGGACGGCAAGACTTCCACCGTGGAAATACCTCTGGCAGATGCCAGAATAGCAAAGGGCAAGCGTCACCGCCTGAAGGTTGAGGCAGAGGACAATGTGGGAAATAAATCTATGGCTGAGAAAAATTTTACTTGGTAGATATATGAAAAAGGTATATGATTTTGAAAACGGAGTGGAGATGATAGGCCTTATGAGCGGAACGTCTCTGGACGGGCTGGATCTCTGCCACGTTCGTTTCTTCTATAGAGAAGGCAAGTGGAGTTTCAAGACTCTCCACGCTGAGGATGAGCCATATCCCAAGGATCTCAAAGACAGGCTTTCACGCGCCCAGACTATGACGGCTCAGGAATATGCCCTTCTGCATTCTGACTACGGCCTGTATCTTGGAGAAAGGGTTAAGGCGTTTATGGAACGCAACAGCATCCGAGATGTTGCAGCTGTTGCTTCTCACGGGCAGACGGTTTTCCACCAGCCTCATCTCAGGTTTACAGGCCAGATAGGAAGCGGAGCCGGAATTGCGGCTGCCAGCGGAGTGGACACAATCTGTGATTTCCGCACCACAGACGTGGCTCTGGGAGGGCAGGGAGCTCCTCTTGTTCCAGTAGGTGACAGGGCTCTTTTCGGTGACTATGACTATTGCCTGAACCTCGGCGGTTTCTCCAACATTTCATCAGAAGGCTTCAAAGATGGCAAATCCATAAGGGTTGCCCACGACATATCTCCAGTAAACTATGTGCTTAACCACTATACCCGTGGAATAGGCCTGGAATATGACCGGGACGGGGAGATTGCCCGCAGCGGCAGAGTATGCCGCCAGCTTCTTCAAAAGCTCAATGCCCTGCCTTTCTATTCCCAGATGGGGCCTAAGTCTCTGGGCAGGGAGTGGGTTGAAAACGAGGTCATTCCTCTAATAGAGGCCGCCCGGATGGAAGATGGAAATCAGTTGAGCCTTGCTGACAAGCTCTCTACTTTTACAGAGCATGCGGCTTATCAGATATCGTTGAACGTTAAGCAGCAGAATGCAGATAAGGCCAAAGTCCTCACAACCGGAGGCGGGGCTTTCAACAAGTATCTACTGGAAAGAATGCGCTTCAACGCTCCTCAGGCTGTATTTGTTGTCCCCGACGAAATCACCGTCAAGTTCAAGGAAGCCCTTATATTCGCCTTTCTGGGAGCGCTTTACCTTGCGGATATGCCTAACTGTATGAGCAGCGTAACTGGAGCAGCATATGACTGCATCGGCGGGGCCCTTTACAAGGCAGGACGGCAGTAAATACATAATTTTCAACGATATTTTTGGAAGTTTGCAAATAAGTTGTATTTTTGCAGTCCCAAAACCGAAGGCAACCTCTTGTATAGGCCAAGGCGGCCGTAAGACACTGTAAAAATGGTTGATAGTGCTTTTGGTACAATGTTGCCGTTAAAATTTTAAAGAAATGGACTTAATTAAAGTAGCTCAGGAGGCATTTGCCGGCGAGAAAAAAGAATTCCCTGCATTCAAGGCAGGAGATACCGTAACGGTTACCTACAAAATCAAGGAGGGTGACAAGGAGAGACTCCAGAACTTCAGGGGCGTATGCCTTCAGAGAAGAGGAGCTGGCCAGACCCAGACTTTCACCGTAAGGAAAATCTCCAACGGAGTGGGCGTAGAGAGGATATTCCCTCTTAATTCACCTTTCATCGATAAGATAACTGTAGATAAGGTCGGCAAGGTTAGAAGGGCAAGAATCTTCTATCTGCGAGACCTGACCGGTAAGAAAGCTCGTATCAGAGAGAAGAGCTTTGCACGCAAAGAAGAAACTAAGGCTGAGTAAAACTGCAGCCTAAACGGCTCCGTAGCTCAATTGAATAGAGCATCTGACTACGGATCAGAAGGTTGCAGGTTTGAGCCCTGCCGGAGTCACAAAAACGCATTGGAAATGCCTTCCAATGCGTTTTTGTGTGCTCCCCCTCACCTTATTAACTGAGTTTGGAAAGCAGGTTTTCCATTCCTGACTTGGAGAGTTTCACCTCAATCTGCCGGTTGTCTTTTGACTGCAATAAGCAAGAACGTCCGTGCTGGTCTAGCTTGTATATATTTTTGACATTGACAATAGTGCTGCGGTCTATTCTTAAAAAATCCTTTGGCGGCAACCTGCGTTCAAGAGAAAGAAGGCTTTCAAGCGCCAAATCCTCCCTGCCGAAAGTCACCACTGTGGAATAATTGCCTTCAGCCCTGAAATAAGCAATATCTTCCGGTGCTACAAAAATCTTGCTGTTCACCGATTTAAAAGTTAATTTATCGTGACTGGGAGTGTTTGCTTCAGATGCTTTCTGGAACATATTCCTGGCTTTTGATATGGCAAGTGCAAGCTCTGCCTTTCCAACCGGCTTCAGAAGATAATCCACAGCAGAAAGCTTTATGGCGCTCAGCAGATACTGTTTGTCTGAATAGGCTGTTGTAAATATTATGTAAGGAAGCGGAATGATTTGTCTAAGTTCCTCAAGAAGCTTGATGGAATCACGGCCCTGGAGCTGAATGTCCAGAAACAGAAGGTCTGGTCGGTTAAGCAGTATGCTCTCTCTTGCCTGAGTGTAGCTTTCACAAGAATCTATGACATCCAGCTCCTTGCTGAAATCACCAAGTTTTGCCAGCAGCGACAGCCTTGGCAGGCGCTCGTCTTCAACAACAATAGTTTTAAGCTTTGTCATATCAGTGGTTTGCTTAATATTGATAATCAATTGGAATCCAGGCGCTGAAACAAGTTCCGGCCGGCTTGCCTAACCCGTCTGTCAAATCCTCGATCTCTTGTACTATCTTATGATTGTTGGCCCTGTTGCAGAGTTCTATCTGCTGCTGAAGAATCTTCAGGCCTTGACCGGTTGAATAGCCTCCTATTCTGGCAGCTTCCTTACGTCCGATTCCGTCATCCGAGACGCATACAAGAACTCCGTCTGCACCATCACGCCTCTGGCCGCATATAGACACTTCTATGTTTCCTTTTCCGGACTTGGACGCAATTCCGTGCTTGACCGCATTCTGGCAATAGGTGTGGAGCAGCATATTCGGCAGCATTATATTCTGATTCACAGAGCTGTCTGTTTTGATTCCATAATTCAGCTTTTCGCCGTAACGCAGTTTTTCCAGTTCGAGATACTTGCTGACATAGCCAACTTCTTCCGCAATCGTTCTTGAGGAACGGTCAATATCCGAAAGCGTCTGGTTAGTAAAGTCAGAATACAGTTTCAGGTAGTAGGAAGCCTCATCAGAAGCCTTGTTCATTACAAAATACTCGATGCCTGAAATGACATTGGAATGGAAATGTGGTATGGCTTTGAGCCTTACAGCCCTGAGCTGAAGCTCTTTCTGAAGTTTTTCTCTTTTCAGGAGTTCTATCTTTCTCAGCGACCGCCTTTTCTCGAAACCTGCCGATATCCTCCACACAGCCAAAGACAGCAAGGCTGCAACAGACAGCCATAACCACCATCTCTGCCACCATTTGAGGGGAGCTTCAACTATCGTGGACTGCTGGTTATCGCTGAGAAGGGCCTCAGGATTGAAAGATATCATATCTTCCACTCCTGCAAGCCAGACAGTTCCGTTTTCTTCTTCCGCCATAGGGCCTCTGAGCGGCTCTATAGACGTAAAACCGTTTTCGCTGTTGAACCAATGGATATCCTCGACTCTAAACCCGTTGCTAATGCGTGCCACAAGAAGTCCGTCAATGGCGGCCACTGCGAGATATCCTCGCGGAGAAATATGGATTGAGCGGATTTCGTGCCCTTTCAAAGCAGGAAGAGTCTCCTCCATAACATTAATTTGGCCATCGCGGAGAACAAATAGCGTATCTCCCAGTGCATAGCACACACTGCCTTTTCCGTCTGAAGCCATTGCCATTATTACCGGAGTGGCCGGGGTGCTTGCTATTTTGTCAACGGCAATCTTTCCCGTTTCAACTCCCGTAATGCAAAACAGACCTGGATTTCCGCTCACCCATAGCCGTCCCTGTCCGTCATCAGCGGTGCACCAGGGGCGCAAAATTTCAGTTGTAAGGGTATCAATGGAGGAATCTTCCGGGTTATAGGCCATTATGCAGTTTCTTGCTCCGATTATGAGTTTCTTTCCGTACCTGCTCACGAATGAATACCTGCCATTTGGAAGAGAAAGCCAATTAAGTACGCCGCCTTGAATGCAGGCTACATCTGTGCTGGCTGCCAGATATGTTTTATCATCAAATACTGCAGCTCCAGGTTCGTATGACTGCTCCTCCTGATTGCTTACAATAGTCTGGTCTTCAATTACTTTTCCGTTTAGAGTCCCAAACGTGGGCTTTCCGTCCCGGATGGCGATGGCCCTTGCTATGTCGTTCCTGTCCGTCAGGCGGTGGTTTGTAAAGTTACAGTGAAAAAAGCAATAGGCACCCTGATAAGTTGCCGCCCAGAGCCTGTTCCATTTGTCCACGAACAAGCCCTTTATCAAATTGAACCCTGAGCCCAGCTGCTCAAGGGTTTTGCCTGATTTCTTGTCGAACCGCCATATTGTATGTGAATCAGCTATGTAGAGCCGTCCCTGATTGTCTTTCTGAACAGACAGCCCATAGTCCGGGCTTTCAAACTTATATTCCAAAAGAAGACTGAGGCTGTCTTTGCAAACCACATAGATGCCGTCGGCGGCAAGAGCATAAAGATTGCCGGACGAGCGAATCAGAGAAAAGATATCTGTCTTGCGTGTCAGTTTAGAAATATTGCCGTCGGCATATACATAAAGGCCGTTTGGAGTTGGGATATATATGCCGGATGAATCTATGCAGAGTTTCCTGTCCGGAGTCATCTCATCCAGAACAAGAGACTCCAGAACAGTTTCCATACCCTTTTCTCCAAGCTTGCACAGAATGCGGTTTTCTTCTTTCCTGTCTTCCAGAAGAACGTAGTTAGAAGGATTTGCAGGTGAGTTGAAATTATTCAGCAGCCGCTGGCCGCTTGGGTCAATCTGGCTATGTTCCAGATTGCTGCCTTTGACATTCCATTGCCTTACAAAACCCAATGCAAGAACTTTTCTTCCACAGCTGCGGAACAATACTATATTTTCCTGCCTTCCGCCAAGAAACGGCTGCATTCTTCTTCCGTCATAGCGCACAAAGCCGCTAAGGGTACCTATGTAGATATATCCCTTTTCATCCTGCCATATGGTTTCCGTCTGCATTTGGCTCAGCCCGTCGGAAGTGGTAAATCTTCTGCAGCTGAGGCTGCTCTTTACCGTAGGTATCCTGTCCCCGGTCTGAGAAGCGGTCTCGGCTTTGAGAGATAAGGCTTCAAAAAGCAGCAGTATCAGCAGTAATGCTCTCTTGTTCATCAGTTGCAAAAATATGCAATTTGCTCCACAAAAACATTGCAGAGCACTATGTTTCAAGCACATTTGTTTTTTCGTCATTTAAAACAGATGTTTCATCAGCAATAGGCCTCACTTCGTCAAAATGCTTTTGCAATACTTTGGCAACAGGCCGATTATGTGCAAATTTGTATAGAAATAAATCATTCCTATGAAAAAGATCAAGTATGTATCACCGGCCTTATCGGTGATTATGTTAACGATGGAGGGCTATCTTCTGGATGGTTCTTCAACAGAAGGCAACAGGCAGAGTTTTGACCCTGCAGACAGCAGTAACGGATGGGAGGACGAGCCATGGTAAAGATTAACAGATTTTTATTGGCGTCCTTTGCTCTATTTGCTTTTTTTGCCTGCAGCAAAACAAGCTTGCAAACGGAGGAGATTATTGAATCTCCAAAGGAGTTGAAGATTAGCGTCAAGGCCAATAAGGGAAACGGCAGTTCCCTTACCAAGGCCCTCAGCGAGAATGGATCTTCCATAAGCGCCTTGTGGGAAGCTGGAGACGTGGTTTACATTGTCAACGTTGCCGGCAACAAAGAATATGGACAGCTGGTGGCGCAAAGCGACGGTTCGTCCACCACGCTCACCGGCTCTGTCACAAAGACAATGACAGTTGGAACAAGCTATAAGCTGAGGTACCTGCAGAAAGGGGAGGATTATTTATATCTGGTATCCCAGAAAGGAACCCTGGAAGATATAGCCATAAATCACGATATGGCTGAAGCTACAGTTACGGTAAAAAGCATAGATGGCGATAAAGTGACTTTCGAAGAGGCTGTGGCAAACTTTGAAAGCAAAATCAGCATCACAAAGTTTACTTTCGACAGAAATGTCACGTGGGTGGGCATCTACTCCTCAAATCTGAAAACCTATGTACGCCCAGGCTATAGCGCGAATTATTCTTGCATCAGTTTGGAGCCAGACTCCGAAATCAATACGGCATATGTAGCCTTATCTACTCTGGAAGACAAAAAAACTGTTTATTCATTCTTGGCAAAGGGTTCGGACGGCTTGTATTATATGAGCGCAAAGAATGTAAAGCTTCAGAACGGGAAATACTATACAACAAGCGTGACGCTCCACCCAATGCCGGAATACGTGGATCTAGGATTTGAAAGGGACGGGCATCATATCTGCTGGGCAACCAAGAATCTGGGAGCAAGCTCCCCTGGCCAGTTCGGCAACTATTATGCTTGGGCAAAGACAGTACCTGAAAGCCCGTATTCTTGGGACAACTATCCGTATGGTTCATATTCCTGGATAACAAAATATGATCCGGATCGCTCAGACCAAGGTGTTGTTGACGGGCTGTCAGTCTTGTTGCCTGAAGATGATGCTGCCACTCAGAATCTTGGATCAGGATGGAGAACGCCAACCCTGAATGATTTCAAGGACTTGCTCAATAGTGAGAAAACGGAGGTTATGTATGTTTTTGCTGACAGCAGGTGGGGATATGTTTTCCGAAGCAAGATTGACGGCTATACCAGTAAATTCATTTTTCTGCCGCGGACTAACGGTTATTATAAAGATGATGCCATTACAAACAACGGTTCAAACAGAGGTTATTACTGGTCTGCTAATATTGAACAAACTTCATGGACATCAGCTTCTTTTGCAAATACCCTGGAATTCTCAAGCACTTCATCTCCTTCTACTTCAATGATGCAGCGCGCTTACGGATTGGTTGTCCGCCCAGTTTATGTTCAATAGAAGTTGCAGATAGAATACTGATCCGTCAAATAATCCCCATCGGTGAAATTACATCACGATGGGGATTTTTGCTTATATTTGTAGTTAACTGAAAATGTAAAACATCAATGTTTAACACCTTTAATTAACTACTATGCGTAAAACATTATTATTGCTGGCGATTTCAGTTTTGGCAATCCAGACAGTTTTCGCCCAGGAGAACGTAAAGCGCAATCAGTACGGAGTTGCAGTCAAGTCAGACAGGCTTGACGTTGAGGCTCAGGACGGTATCTTGGTGCTTGAATCTCCTTCCAGCGGCTACAAGCTTTGGTTCGACACCCGTATCCAGGCAGACGGAGCCGTTTTCTTCGGTCAGGACAAAGATTATGACAAAATCGGAAACGGAACAAGTATCCGCCGCGCTCGTTTTGCCCTGAAAGGCCAGATCAATGAGGATTGGTACGGCGAGTTCGATATGGACTTGGCAGACGGTCTGATTGAGCTTAAAGACGCTATCGTGCGCTACACCGGTGTTCCAAACCTGGATCTTCAGGTTGGTAACTTCAAGGAGAACTTCTCCATCCAGAGAAACACTACATCTCGTTACCTGCAGTTTATGGAAAGGCCTATGGTAACTTCCGCTCTGGCTCCAAGCCGCCATCTTGGTATCAACGCCAAGTATGCAAAGGACTGGTTCTGGGGCTCTCTGGGAGCATTCACCCAGGAAGTTGCAGGTGCTGAGGAAGAGGGTTATGTAAAGGACAATAACAAGGATTACGGCCGCAACACCGGTTACTCCATTACCGGTAAGGTTGTTTTCCGTCCTCTGTACAAGATGCAGGATGCAAGCCTTCACATCGGTCTGGCAGGATCTTATCGCAGAGCCCTTACCAGCGTAGATCCTAAGGAATTCGGAACATACCGCGCAAGCGCCCGCAACTCCACCAGCATCAACCGCAAGAAGTATATCGACACAGACGTGCTTCCTGGTTTCTCACACAATTTCCTGTGGACTATAGAGATTGCCGGCCACTATCAGGGACTCCGCTACGAGACTGCTTACATCGGCGACAATGTTCACTTCAAGAAGACTGCTGCAGACAACAAGACCAAGAACTTTGGCGGATGGTACGCACAGGCTGGATATCTGCTCTTTGGCGGAAGCCAGAACTACGACTCAAACGGCGGCAAGTACACGAAGGTTAACCGCGGACAGAAGTGGGGCGACATTGAGCTCTGCGCACGCTACGAGTACTGCGACCTTAACAACGCTACTGTTTACGGCGGAGCTGCTGAGGCTTATACCGTTGGTCTGAACTGGCTGGTTAACAACAACGTGAAGATTATGCTCAACTACCAGTACAACAACAACGACCGTTACGCTAACGGAAAGGGCAAGCTGTTCGTAGGCCACGACGCTGCCGGAAAGCCAACCAAGGATTACACCAAGGTTGTTGAAGGCAAAGGCAAGGCCGGTGTTGATTATCATATGATTGCACTTCGTTTTGAGATTGACTTCTAAAATTGATTCAGATTATGAAAAAGATATTATTTGCTGCATTTGCAATGCTGTTTGCATTCAGCTCTTGCGTTCAGGACAAGATGTATCCTTATCCAAGCATAGCAGACATATCCAATACCATCGCATACGATGAGACTGAGGCGGTAATAGTTACTGCAACCGTAACCGCATTTATAGACATCCAGGAGGTTAACCTCGTTTACAAGGCTGGCGGCTCTCCTCAGAAGGTTAAGATGGTTGCCGGTACCGGCAACATTTACGCTGGAGAAATCCCTCCTATGCCTATGGGCACAGAGGTTATTTATTACATTGAGGCTACCACCAGCGGCGGAACCACAACTTCCAACGAGGGCAAATATACTGTAGGAGTTATTCCTATCGACTTTACTCCTCTCAAGCTCAACGAGCTTAACGGAAACGACAAGTTCATTGAGATTGTCAACACAGGTTCTGCTCCAATCAATGTAAAGGGCATCAAGATCTATAAGGATACCAAGGACGTTTGGACCGGCCCTAACCGCGAGCTTGCAGCCGGAGCATATCTTCTGCTTTACAGCGAGGATGTTGTAGTTTCTGGCGGCGCTCACGAGGGTTATGACCCGGAACTCGTGTTCGGTTCTGGCCTGTCTGCAAAGAAGGCTGTTAGAGTACAGCTGACAGATCCTGTCGGTAATTCTCTGGACGACTTCAACCTGGTAACTGTATCCAAGACTGCTCCGGCTTCATACAGCCGTGTTCCGGATGGAAGCGGAAAGTGGTGCTACACCCCTGCTACTCCAGGCGCAAAGAACTCTTCTGACGATTCTGACCCTGTAACTGGCCTTGCTTCTTAGTTAACTGATTTAGAGTTTTAAAACCGTATATTATGGCAGAACTTAAAATCGGTGAACAAAGCAAACCTAGGTTTGAATTCCGCAGCTTCGGACAGTGCTTCTGCAAGGCCCATCAGAGAATGGCACGCCTTTCAGTTCCTGTTCCTGAGAAAGTTTGGGAAAGGTCAAGCGACGAGATTTACATTATCTCCGCAAAGAACGATATCAACAACACCAAGATCCGCGACGGAAAGATGGACATAAAGACATTTGTCCAGAGTGTTGACGGACTTGAGCAGTGGAACCCACTGATGAAGGGCGAATTCCCGATCAGCCGCGAGGTTCTGGAGAAGGAAGTTTTCCCTGCATTTATGGTTGAGATGCCGGCTCTTACGAAGGACACCTACACTTACGAGGAGTTTATAGCAATGGTAAAGGCCAATCCAGACCTTGCAGCAGTGAGGGTTCACAAGCAAAGGTTCGGATATATGGTCAACGATACCATCTGCGAGGTTGGCAACGTTCTTATCAACGGAGCAAAGGTAGTTACCATCAACTCCGAATCCACTGAAATAGAGGATATCAAGAAGACCATCAAGGACGTTGGCCTCGAGGGTGTGGAGAATATCAACTATCTCCAGGCTATCAAGAGAGTCATCGGAATGAGTGACAAATCATTGGCAAACGAGTAGTATGGCACAGGAAATCGAACGCAAATTCTTGGTCAAGGGCGACTTCAAGGATGCCGCCTTCAAGGCCACCCGCATCACCCAGGGATATCTTTGCAGTATTCCTGAGAGAACTGTTCGCGTTAGAGTCAAAGGCGACAAGGGCTTCATCACCATCAAGGGCATAGGTTCCGACAGCGGAGCCAGCCGCTTTGAGTGGGAGAAGGAGATTCCTGTTGCTGAGGTTCAGGATCTTCTGAAGATCTGCGAGCCGGGCGTAATAGACAAGACACGCTATCTTGTAAAGGCCGGCGAGCATACATTCGAAGTTGACGAGTTCTACGGCGACAATGAGGGACTCACTGTTGCAGAAGTTGAGCTCGGCAGCGAGAGCGAGGCTTTTGACAAGCCTGAGTGGCTCGGCGATGAGGTCACCGGAGATGTCAAGTACTACAATTCAATGCTGATGAAGAATCCGTACAAGAACTGGAAGTGATGGATGTTCTTGATATGAACAACTACAAGATCGAGAAGCTGCCGAAGATGCAGAAATCCGGCTTCGAGCGGACTATGCAGCGCTTCGGCGGCCCTCTCGCTATCTTGGTGTTCATTCTTTTGTACTATGTTGTCAAGATTCCTTTCCTGGATAATCTAGACACAGAATCGCTTTCAGGTGCCGCCGCCAAACGTCTGGGTGAACTTGGCGTAGTGGACTTTATAAGAGCCAACTATGCTATGCTGGCCATCTTTGCGGCAGCTATCGTTCTGTGGATAACGGAAGCAATTCCAAATTATCTGACATCGCTGATAGTTATACTCGCGATAGTTCTGACCAACATCACCACAGACAAGACGGCATACGCTCAGCTCGGCCATCCAGTGATGTGGCTGAATATACTCTCGTTCGTGCTTGCTTCTATGCTTGTAAAGACTCAGGCGGCTAAGCGCTTTGCGCTGTGGTTCGTGCTGAAGTTCGGCAAGAGCGCAAGCGGCGTGATTTTCAGCTTCATCATAATCAACCTTGTTCTTTCAGCATTTATCTCGGCGACTACGGCAAAGGCCGCTATCCTGCTCCCTATAATGATGGTAATTTGCGCCATCTACGGGGCTACAGGCGGAGAAAACCGCAACAACTTTGGCCGTAATCTGATGCTCCAGAATCTCTTCCAGATCAACCTGGGAGCCAACGCTTTCCTAACCGGTTCAGGCGCTACCCTGCTTGCGGGATCACTGATTGCCGGCGCCATTGGCATAGGTTCTTTCAGCTATCAGGACTGGTTCAAGGCAGCCTTCCCGATGAGCGTTGTGCTCATCCTCATCGGATGGTTCGTGGGCACCAAGATTATCTTCCCTATGAAGAAAGACGAGGCCAAACCTCAGATTCCGGGAGGAATGGAAAGGCTGAGAGAAGAGCTGAAGGGAATGGGCAAGATGAAAGGCCAGGAATACAGGGCAATAGCCATATTCCTGTGTGTTCTCATCCTTTGGGCAACGGACAAGCAGCACGGCATCAACCAGACAGCGGTTGCTTTCATAGGCGCGGTTGTGGCTCTGATGCCTAAGATAGGAGTGGTCAAATGGAACGAGGTTGACATTCCTTGGCATCTGCTTCTGTTCTCGGCCGGAGCCTACACATTGGGTGCCGGTCTGGACGCTACAGGCCTTCCGGGAACAGCCGTAAATGCCGCATTCGCTTCTCTGGGCATCACCGCACAGACACCGTACTGGGCTTTGTATATGATACTTACCAGCACGATGCTGCTAAGCGCCCTGATATTCCAGAGCAAGACGATGCAGACTCTGATTTTTGTTCCTATTGCAATTGGAGTGGCTCAGAGTTTCGGCTATCCGGTTATGAGCCTGGCGTTCCCGATTGCAATGCTTGTAGGACACGTTTACGTGCTTCCTTTCAACAGTAAGCCGGCCGCCCTGCTCTATACCACCAACCAGTATAGCTGGAGCGACACGTTCAAGTTCGGAATCACTATGATGTTTATCAGCTGGCTGATGATTCTGCTTTGGGGACAGACCGTCCTTCACTGGTACGGATATACCCCGGGCCTCTTCTAAGCCTAATCGCTGAGCATCAGCATCAAACAAGCAACCCCGGAAATTCAAGCAGTTTCCGGGGTTTTTGTCATTGGAAGGCGCTAAGGCTTAGAACCTGTATCCTACAGTTAGGTAAATCTTGCGGTGCTGCGGGCTGAGGAAGAACTCATTGCCAAATTTTGTAAATCCCCAGTCGTGCCCAAGGGTAATTGTTATGTTGCTGTTTATGTCAACTCCTCCAGCAATGCCCACGCCATATTCCGAGCGGTGGACGGTAGGATCTCCGTCATCTGTGGAGAAACAGTTGTTTGAGTATTCTTCCAGTACTCTTCCGTCATAGGCTATAGTTCCCTTTAACTTTCCAGTAAGTCCCAGGCCAACATATCCTCCGCCTTCAGCAAAAACAGATACTTTATCACTCACTTTCAGCAGATAGCCAAAGTGAAGAGGGAAATCTAAATACAGCGCCTTTATGCTTCCGTCGAAAGTCTGTTTGGTATATCCTCCATACTTATTAATCTTCCATTCGTATCCTTTGTTCAGCAATGTCAACCCTGTATTCAGATACAGTCCTTCATATTGGAGCATGCCAGTTTGTCCCCAGCCTTGGCGGAGGCTTACCCTAAACTTGATTCCTGCCTGGAAATGAGGGATTGCATTCATCATTCCGGCATCGGACTTGGCGTTTGCCATTCCGCCTCCGGCAAATACTTCATACCTGTTTCCTATCTGCGCGGCCGCGCTAACTGAAAACAAAACCATCAGAATAGCAAGGATTTTTTTCATAGTTGTTCAGATAACAATCATAATTTATTGCAATATAATAACATTATACGAATAAATGAAAGTATATTTGTTAGGATAATCAAAACAGAATGAGTATGAGTTTCAGAAAAGCGGCCCTCTGCTTATGCGCAGTTATTGTCTGGGCAGGAGTTTTTGCCCAGAATAGGGAAGACATTCAGGAACAGGCCGACGGATATGTATGGCCAACAGACAGTACTGTCCTCAAGAAACTGCACCAGTGGCAGGACCTGAAGTTCGGGGTGTTGATGCACTGGGGCATCTATTCCGTGCCGGGAATCATAGAATCCTGGAGCATCTGCAACGAAGACTGGATCAGAAGGCCGGAAGGAAGCGAGTATGAAAGCTACAAGAAGTGGTACTGGGGGCTCAGCGATGAGTTTAACCCTGTGAAATTCAACCCTGAACAATGGGCAGACGTGTTCTCCCGCGCCGGCATGAAGTATATGATCTTCACTACCAAGCACCACGACGGCTTCTGCATGTTTGATTCGCAGTATTCAGATTACGGCATTGCCCACGGTCCGTTTAAGAATAATCCCAAAAAGGATGTTGCAAAATATGTCTTTGACGCTTTCCGCAGCAAAGGCTTTATGGTAGGAGCATATTTCTCCAAGCCGGACTGGCACCACAAGGGCTTCTGGAACCCATACTACGCCACTCCTGACCGGCATCCGAACTACAAGAAAGACAAGCACCCGGACTGGTGGCAGAGCTATGTTGACTATACAGGCAACCAGCTCAGGGAGCTCACTGGCGGAAGATACGGCAAACTGGACATTCTCTGGCTGGACGGCGGCTGGATAACGGGAGATGAGGTGGGTATCAACGAGATTCTTCCCGATGCCAGAAAAGTCAGTCCCGGCCTTATCTGCGTAGACCGCACCATCAAAGGCCCCAACGAGAACTACCAGACTCCTGAACAATCTATCCCCAAGACTCAGATCAGGCATCCGTGGGAATCCTGCATCACCCTGACTGACAGCTGGGGATGGGTTCCAAACGCAAACTTCAAATCATCGAGGAAAGTAATAGGCATACTTGCCGAAATCGTGGCCAAAGGTGGCTGTCTGGTTCTCGGGGTAGGTCCAACTCCTGAAGGCTTGATTGAAGACAAAGCCATAACAATACTTGACGAAATAGGGGACTGGCTCTCAAGATGCGGAGAGGCCATCTATTCCACCCGCATCGCTGAGCATTTCAATGAAGGAAACCTCTGGTTTACCCAGTCAAAAGACGGCAAAACAGTTTATGCTGTCTATGCCCTTGAAGACGGAAAAGAACTTCCTATAGAGCTTTCCTGGAGCGTAAATCTCCCTAAAGACAGCAAGGTTGTCCTTCTTAATTCCGGAAAGAAACTTAAAGCATCCGTAAAAGACGGCAAGGTTACCGTCAAGATCCCGAAGGGAATCCGTCAGGAACCGCTTGCCCTAAAGTTTGAGTCTGCTTTATAGGAACAGGTTTGTTCCGTGGAACTGATTAGCGTGTGAGTCTTCCGCTATCTGCTGAAGATTTCCGGCCCTGATGCCTTTGCCGGCTATTACCGTGATTCTGCTTGCGGCTTGCTCCACCAGTTTTGCAATGTTGAACCTTCCGTCAAAGGCATTGTCCATATAGCCGGAAGTTAGAAGATGTGTGCATCCCAATGAAATGATGTCTTCAAGTGCATTTTGAGGATTGCGCACGTTGTCAAAGGCTCTGTGAAATGTGACAGGCTTTCCATCAGCCTCAGCCATTAGCCTTTTCATATTCGGAATATCCACTTCATTTTCAGGAGTTAGGCATCCGAATACATATCCGTTTACATTCAAATCTTTGAAAGAATGGATGGCTTTTATCATCTGCTGAATCTCTTCTTCAGAATAGACAAAGTTTCCTCCGCGAGGCCGGATCATTACATTGACGGGAATAGCCGAGGCTGAAATGACCTTTTCCGCAAGGGATAGGGAAGGTGTAACCCCGCCGGAGGCGATATCTTCACAAAGTTCAATCCTGTCGGCTCCCAAGGCGCAGGCTCTATCCGCTTCCTCCAGAGAAGTGCAGCAGCTTTCAAGAAACAGTTTCTTCTTTTTCATCAGCCCAAAATTAATCAAAATGTTAAATTTGTAGTTATGAGAAAGATTTTTGCCCTTGTTTCGGCGATTCTTGTATGTATCGCAGTCTTCACGTCGTTTTCATCAAAAGATGATGTGAAGTTCTACACAGATTTCCTGTTGAAGAATATGTCTTTGGCAGACAGCGTTGTTTATGACCGTCCTTTCTGGGAGAAGAACGTGGAGAAGACGCTTCAGGTACGGGAAAGAATGGGCTGGAATATCTCCGAGAGGGATTTCAGGTACTTTGTCCTGCCGCTTAGAGTCAACAACGAGAATCTGGACGAATTCCGTCTGGTTTGGGCTGATTCCCTTTGCAGGCGTGTTCAGGGAATGAGTATGGAGCAGGCGATCCTGGAGATTAACCACTGGTGTCACGAGATGGCAACCTATGCTCCGTCAGACGCCAGAACATCTTCTCCGCTTGCCACGATCCGCAAAGGCCTGGGAAGATGCGGGGAGGAATCCGTGCTCACGGTTGCAGCGTTGAGGGCTGCCGGAATACCAGCCCGACAGGTATATACTCCTAGGTGGGCGCACACAGATGACAACCACGCCTGGGTGGAGGCCGTTTCTGACGATGGCAAGTGGCATTTCATTGGAGCCTGTGAGCCTGAGCCAAAACTGGACATGGCCTGGTTCAACGCTCCGGTTTCCAGAGCGTTGCTTCTTCATACCAAGGTGTTTGGCAGAGATTACGACGGGCCTGAGGAAGTCATACAAAGAACTTCTGCGTACACCGAAATAAATGTTACCTCCAATTATGTTCCTGTAGTCAAGCGTGTTGTCAAAGTCGTGGACGAAAAAGGTAGCCCAGTCGAAGGAGCGGAGGTTTCGTTCAGAATCTACAACTATGCTGAATTTTACCCTGTGGCATCTTACCAGACAGACGCTTTAGGAACCGCTTCCCTTTCGACAGGAGTAGGCGACATGCTCGTATTTGCATCAAAGGACATACTTTTCGGCATAGGGCTGGCCTCTGGCACGGCAGTCAAAGCCGCAAACAAGACTTATCCTTATGCTCCCGATACTGTCAGGATTGTTCTGGACAAGAAGACTGGTCAGAGATATTCATTTGATTTCGATATAATTCCTCCTGTTGAAAATCCTATTCCAGTCACCGCTACCGAAAAGGAAATCGCTGAGAACAAGACCAGGTTTGAGAGAGAAAACCAGATAAGGGAAGCCAGGACAAAAGGCAACCTTGATGTGATAGATAAGTTCAGGCAGTGGACTGTGGTATCCTCTCATACCGCTTCACAAGATCCTCAAATTGCGGACAAGATGCTCTCAGACCTGTCCAAGAAGGATTTGAATGATGTTTCTTTTGATGTGCTGACGGATGCCCATAGGCATGCGGGCTATCCGTATTCCAAGTATCACGACTGCCCTAGGATTGAATTGGAGTACCTTTATCCTTTCTTCTATGAAATTGGCAATGGACTTGAATTCCAGTCTCCTGCTGAGATAGCCAAGTGGGTTGACAAGAACATCTCCACAGACCTGACCGGCAATCCTCAGAGGCTGAGGATACCTCCTGTTTTCGTTTGGAGAAGCCGCAAGGCAGATCCTCTTTCCAAGGATATATTCTTTGTGGCCCTTTGCCGTGCAAAGCGATTTGAAGCCAGAATAGATGAGGCTACCGGAAAGGCTCAATACAGGGAAGCAGACGAGTGGGTAGACCTTCACACAGGAAAGCCGGCAAGGAACGGCTTTATTGATGTCAGATATGCTAAGCTGACTGATAAAGACCAGCCGCAAAAAGACAATCCTCTGTACTATAGGCATTTTACAATTTCCAGATTCAATAAAGGAAAGACCTCACTTCTGGCTCTGGATGAGAATCGCGACATCTCTTTCAAAGAACTCTTTTCTTCCCCATATCCATTGGAAGAAGGCTACTATATTTTGACAACCGGTTACAGAAGACAAACCGGCGCCGTGGGTGCCCATATGGAGTTTTTCCCTGTGGAAGAGGCTATTGCCGCTCAGGTCTTGTTCACTCTTAGGAGTTCTGAACCGGAAGTTCATCTGGTGGTGGACTATGTCTATCCTGAAGGAGAACCTGTGAGAAAAGTTGCCTGGACTGACATTGATGACTGGGACGTGACTTTCCTTCCTGACGGCTGGAAAAAGGAAGTTGGCATAGGAGCTGTCATGGGTTACGATACGAAGAAAGGTAGAAAGAAAAACTCACTGATAGTCTTGACAGGGGACAAGGACGAGCCTACAACACACGCTGTAAGGCAGCTCTCGACTATCTCTGAAACAATCAACGCCTCTGGAGTAAATGTCCTGGTTCTCGGAAAGGCCCATCCGGAAGGCATCAGCAATATGATATTGGGAACGGATGTCAAGGGCAAGGTCAGTAAAATGCTGCTGGAAAAATGCAATAATCCTGGCGGCCAGTTGCCTGTAATTGTTCTCTGCAACGGTTCTGGACGAATACTATACTACTCTCAGGGTTACAACACATCTCTTGCTGAAATGCTCGAACGCTCCTTGCAGAAGAAATAATAAGCCGCGATAGCGGTCGGCACGGAGTGCCGTAATCCCCCTTGAGGGGGTGCAGGGGGTGGGAATGCACAAAAAGCGAGGTAAATCACCTCGCTTTTTGTGCCCAGGACAAGAGTCGAACTTGCACACCATTGCTGGCACTAGTCCCTGAAACTAGCGTGTCTACCATTCCACCACCTGGGCAATCAGGGAGTGCAAATATACAACTTTTGCGGAAACTGCAATCATTTCTTTGAGGAAATTGGCTTGGGGTTTTGTAACTTCGTGCCTGTTTTATGGATACAGCGCCAATCTTCAACGATATTTCAGGAAACTACGACCGTTTCAATCATCTCTTTTCTATGAACATAGACAAGAGGTGGAGAAAAAGTTGCGCTCGCAGTGCCTTCAGAATAGCCTCTGATTTGGCTTCTTCAAGGGGAGTGGATGTCTCAGCGATAAGAGTTCTGGACTTGGCCTGTGGAACGGGGGATTTGAGCATTGCGCTGGCAAAGAAGGGGCTGAAGGTAATAGGGGCGGATATCTCGGAGGGAATGCTTGAGGTGGGAATGAAAAAGATAGAAGCCTTGTGGCAAAAAAAGATGGCGGAATATCCGAAGCCGGAACTCCAGATGGGAGATGGTGCAAGCCTTCCGTTTGAAGACGGTTCGATAGATATTGTTACAATAGGCTACGGCATAAGGAATTTCGACGACAGGCCCTCATCGCTGAGGGAGATAATGAGGGTGCTTTCTCCTGGAGGGGCACTTCTGATTCTTGAATTCGGGCAGCCACGGAATGCCTTTGTGAGGTTTTTCTACAAGCCGTATTTCAAGTATGCTATTCCTGGAATGGCATCCGCCTTAACGCGCGGAAAAGATACCGCCGCTTACAAGTACTTCATATCTTCAGTTGAAAAATTTCCTAAATTTGAAAGGTTTTGCAAAGAACTCTCCGCTTCTGGATTCCAGAAGGCGGAATACAAAAGCCAGACAGGGGGCATTTCTGTTCTTTACAAGGCTTTCAAACCTATGGGGAAATGATATTCTTCTCTTGGCATACATTCTGGCCGGTGCTTTCGGCTGTGCTTTACGCGATGAATATGTGCATTGCCGTATATGCCTCTGTCTCAATGATCCTAAGAAAACAAGACCCTGTAAAGACACTTTCCTGGACGGCTGTGATGATTCTGCTGCCTTATATCGGAATCATACTTTACCTGACATTCGGTCAGAATTACCGCAAGAAGAAGATGTTTTCCAGAAAAGGCCTGGCGGACCTGAAAACCAGGAAGGAAATATGCGCAGACGAAAAAGACGCTCTGGACAGCTGCCCTGAGTTTCTGTCTGGAGATTTGGCCCCGTTCAAGAAACTAATCTACCAGAACCTCAGGAATAGCTATTCCCTGATAGACTTCAACAACGGGATAGAGTTTTGCTTCGACGGAAAATCAGCGTTGGACGCTATGTACAACGCCGTTCTCAAAGCCAGGAACCATATACATATTCAGACCTATATCCTTGAAAATGATCGCATAGGCAATAAGTTTATATCTCTTCTGATGGAGAAAGCGCAAAGCGGTGTGGAGGTGCGCCTGATGTATGACGATGTAGGCAGCGGCGGCATAGGGAAATCGCTGAGGAAACAGATGAAGGCTGCCGGAATAGAGGTTCTGGTTTTCTCTCCCGTGCACTTCTTTATGCCGATGAGCAAGATCAACTACCGTAACCACCGCAAAATCCTGGTGGTTGACGGGGACACTGGCTTTTTGGGTGGGGTGAATATAGCTGATCGCTATTATTACGGAACAGAAAAAGGCCCTTGGAGAGACACCCAGATCAAGATTACGGGAGAGAGCGTATTCTCCCTCCAGGCAAGTTTCCTTCTGGACAGGTACTTTGTGCTTAACCACAGGATGCATTACAGCAAGAAGTATTATCCCTCTATCAAAATCGGCAAGAAAACCCTTTCCGTCCAGAACAAGGATGTGTATTCCCAGATAATTTCCTCAGGGCCAGACAGCGACTGGGCCGGAATAATGCAATGCTTTTTTACTGCCATAACAAGCGCTCAATCGAGGATATACATAGTAACGCCATATTTCACTCCAAATTCAACGATTCTCAATGCCGTAAAGGTAGCAGCCCTCGGGAACATAGATGTGCGCCTGATGATTCCTCAGAGAGGAGACAGCCGCATGGCCCATTACGGAACCCGGTCCTACATAACCGAACTTCTGGAAGCTGGAGTAAAAATTTACCTTTTCAAAGAAGGATTCAACCACTCCAAAGTCATAAGCGTAGACGGCAAGATGGCAATAATCGGATCGGCAAATATGGACCAGAGGAGTTTTGAACATAACTTTGAGGTAATGGGCGTTCTGTACGACAGCGGATGTTCTGCCAGAGTTGAGAAGCGGTTTGAGGAAGATATGGCATTGTGCGAGAAGGTGGAACTGGAAGAGTGGAAACGCAGAAGCCTGGGCCAGAAGATAAGCGAGAGCTTTTACCGCTTGCTTTCTCCATTGATTTAGAAAACAATAATATACAACATTACTGATATGAAAAAGAATTATGTAGCCGGCGTGGATATCGGCGGCCAGACAGCCAAAATCGGCATCGTAGACAGAAAGGGCAACATACTTGCCAGAAAGGTAATCAGCACAAAGTTCAAGGATGCTGACAAGTTCATAACTCTTCTCAGCGACAGTATCCGTGAGATGACTGCCGACATAGGCCTAGACAACATAAACGGAGTAGGTGTGGGAGCTCCTGACGGAAACTACTACACAGGAGACATTGTTGAGGCAACCAACCTTATGTGGGCAAAAGGAAAGACAGTCCATTTTGCCAACGAACTTAGCAAAATGCTTGGCGGACTGAAGGTTACCATAACCAACGATGCAAACGCCGCTGCCATTGGCGAGATGAAGTACGGCGCCGCAAAGGGAATGAAGAACTTCATTGAGATTACACTCGGAACGGGAGTAGGCAGCGGAATCGTCATAGACGGCAAGCTGGTTTACGGCCACGACGGCTTTGCAGGAGAACTCGGCCATACCTGCGCTGTTAAAGGCGGAAGAGACTGCGGCTGTGGCCAGAAGGGATGCCTGGAATGCTATTGTTCAGCCACAGGCGTTGCCCGCACGGCTGTAGAGATTCTTTCCAAGAGCAAAGTAAAGAGCCTTCTCAGAGGAAAGAAAGACATCACTTCCAAAGATGTGTTTGACGCTGCCGAAAAGGGAGACAAGCTGGCTATCAAGATATTCGCCGATACCGGAAAGATTATGGGAGAGAAGTTTGCGGACTTCATACCGTTCTCTGCGCCTGAGGCAATAATCCTCTTCGGCGGCCTTACACACGCAAAGGACTATTTCATGGAACAGCTTGTTGACGCGATGAACGAGAACGTTGTCTTCCTTTGGAAAGGCAAGGTGAAGGTACTTGCAAGCGCCCTCAACGAATCAGACGCCGCTATTCTTGGAGCATCAGCTCTGGCCTGGTAAAATGCTCAGCGATATGAAGATAGTATTTCTGGATGCGGCTTCCATAGGAGAGGACGTTTCTCTGGAGCCGATAGCATCTCTCGGTGAACTTGTTACCTATCCGTTCACCTCGCCTGAGCAGGTAGAGGAAAGAATCGGTGACTGCGATGTGCTTATAATCAACAAGGTGCAGATAAGGAAGCAGCAGATTGACTGGGGCAGAAACCTCAAGCTCATCTGCATTGCTGCTACTGGCACCAATAACGTGGATCTGGAATATGCTGCATCAAAGGGCATTCCCGTAAAGAACGTTGCCGGCTATTCCACTGAAAGCGTGGCTCAGGTGACTATGGCTATGCTGCTCGGTCTATCCTGCCACACCGCTTACTACGACAACAAGGTCAAGAGCGGGGAATACACAAGAGGTAATCTTGTCTCTGACGTTACCCGGAAATGGGGAGAACTCAGTGGCCAGAGACTGGGAATCATAGGCCTTGGAACAATCGGAAGCCGTGTGGCGGCCTTGACTGAAGGCTTTGGAATGGAAGTCTGCTACTATGCCACCAGCGGAAAGCCGCATTCAGACAAGTACAAGAGCCTGAGCCTGGAGGAACTCCTCAAAACAAGTGACTTCATCTCCGTTCACGCCCCGCTGAACGACAGGACTAACAACCTCGTTACATACGAAAAGTTAAAGCTCTGCAAGAAAACTGCAAAGATCATCAACATAGGAAGGGGCGGAATCATCAACGAGGAAGATCTTGTGAAGGCATTGAATGACAACCTGATAGAAGGAATCGGCATAGATGTGTTCTCAAAGGAACCGATACCGGAAGATTCTCCTTACCTGAGAATCGGGGACAAGACAAAGGCCATTCTCCTGCCTCATATCGGCTGGACCAGCAAGGAGGCCCGCATACTCCTCGTCTCCAAAATCGCCGAGAACATAAAAACCGAGGGGATAGGATAGATTTATTCAGAAAGGTTTTATGTCAGCACGTGTAAGATAGCTCTAATATCTTCGGTAATGTGCCTTGATTTTTTCAACCTTGCCGTTGCGCAGGCGTTTGTACGCCTTCACTTTGACTAGTCTGACATCCTCCGTCCTAACGGAGATGCAGACAATTTGAGCATGAGTTCTTCTTTTCATTTATGTGACTTTAAGACTTGTAAGAACTTCAGCCTCCTTGTTCAGCACTTCCCCTCGGTAAAAAAAAAGCCGGACGGCTATTTAGAGCATAGTCCTCCGGCTTGATTCTTAAAGTCACATATTTACACTGCAAATATATTCAAAAATCTTTTTCATTCAATGGCCGCTGTAGTTTTCGGCGCAAATGTAATAGCCTCAAGACTAGTTTTGCAAACCATCCGGTAAAATTTACCCTGTACGATTCTGGAATCGTACGGAAATGAGCAAAAAAAAGAAGCCGGCTGGCTTCTTTTCAACTGGATCATCATTTGAGAGGGGAGTCGGGCTCCTTCTTCATATAGTTGTATTCCAGGCGGTCAACCAGCCGTGGGAAGAATTTGTTCAGGTAAACGGTAAGCTTTCCGATAGGGGTGAGGATGACCTGAGATTTGCGCTTGTAAACAGCTTTGGTCAGCTTCTTGGCACAGGTTTCTGCGGTCATCATCTTGCCTTCTTCTCTTGGTGTCTGGCCCTGAGGAGTGCCGTCTGCAGTAAGGGCGGCAAATCTAACATTGGAGGCTGTAAAGCCCGGGGCAAAAATCAGAACGTTCAGGCCGTCTTTAAGATGCTCAACCCTGAGCGTATCCATAAAGCCGTAGATGGCGAACTTGGAAGAAGAGTAGCCTGTTCTGGCAGGAAGACCCTTGAAGCCGGCAATGGAGATAACTCCTACAACGGTTCCCTTGGTTTCAAGAAGGTAAGGGAGAGCGTATTTGGTACAATAGACAGTGCCCCAGAAGTTCACATCCATAAGCCTTCTTATGACATCCAGCTCCAGGTCTTTGAACATTGCTCTCATTGAGATTCCGGCGTTGTTAACCAGAACATCTATCTTTCCGAACTTCTCAACCGTGCAGTCTATGAGCCTCTTGCAGTCTTCTTCCTTGGTCACGTCAGTAGGAACAGCCAGAAAGCGGCTGCCGTCCTGCCCTTTGTTGGAAAGCTCGCAAAAGGTCTGCTTGAGCTTGTCTGCGCTTCTTGCCGCGAGGACTACGCTTGCGCCTTCAGAGGCGAACTGACGCGCAGCGGCCAGTCCGATTCCCGAACTGGCCCCCGTGATAATGACGACTTTACCGTCGAATCTTCCCATAACTTCTCTGTTGATGGTTCTAGTCTATAGCCTTGTCTTGAATATCTGTATCTCCGCTGTAGAACCCGGCCTCGTGCTTCTTCTTAATCTCGGCCCAGGCCTTGAGGGTGTACTCAACGTGCTCCATCTGGTGCATCTGGGTGCAGATAAGGCGGAACATAATAACGCCTTGAGGAACAACAGGATAAACAACAACAGAACAGAAGATGTTGTAGTTTTCCCTGAGATCTACCAGCATATTGGTTGCCTCCGGAACTGTTCCGTGAACGAATACCGGTGTGATGCAGGCCTCTGCCGGACCGATATCGAATCCAAGATCCCTAAGTCCTTTCTGGAGAGCTCTTGCCACGTCGAACAGGTGCTTTCTCCTTTCGTCTCCCTTGCGGATAAGGTCCAGCCTCTTGAGGTTGCCCTCAACAAAAGGCATTGGAAGACTCTTGGCGTATATCTGGCTGCGAAGGTTGTATCTGAGGTAGTTGATAATGTCTTTTGGACCGGCAACAAAGCCGCCGATGGAAGCCATAGCCTTGGCAAAAGCGCCAAAGTAGAGATCTATGCCGTCCATGCAGTGGAGTTCCTCGCTGGTTCCTCTTCCGTGCTCTCCCATAACGCCGAAGCCGTGAGCATCATCGATGAGTATTCTGAACTTGTACTTTTTCTTCAGTTCAACGATTTTGTCCAGAATTCCCAGAGCGCCGGTCATTCCGTAAACACCCTCTGTTACAAGCAGAACGCCTCCGCCCTGCTCCTCGGCTCTCTTGGTGGCTCTTGCCAGAACCTTTTCACAGTCTGCAATGTCGTTGTGAGCGTATTTCATACGGTATCCCAGATGAAGTCTCAGGCCGTCCATTATGCAGGCGTGGCACTCCTCGTCATAAACTGCAACATCTCTTCTGGTCAGGAGGGCATCCAAGGTAGAAATCATTCCCTGGTATCCGAAATTAAACAGGAAAGCGTCTTCCTTGCACTCAAATTCTGCAAGCTCCCTTTCCAGCTGCTCGTGCAGAGATGTGTGGCCGCTCATCATTCTGGCTCCCATAGGGTAAGCTAGGCCCCATTTTGCTGCAGCCTCGGCGTCAACCTTTCTGACTTCAGGATCGTTGGCAAGACCCAGATAGTTGTTGAATGTCCAGGCAAGTACCTTCTTGCCCTGGAATGTCATATAAGGCTGAATCTCTCCTTCGAGTTTAGGGAACATGAAATAACCTTTGGCTCTTTTGCGGTACTGCCCCAGAGGACCGCCTTCGTTCTGTTGAATTCTTTCAAAAATGTCCATTTCTATAATTGTTTTATCTTACTCTCAGTTTTTGTCCCGCACGGATGAGTGTGCCTTTCAATCCGTTAAGCTTCTGAATCTTGGCAACGGTGGTTCCGTTTCTGCGAGCGATTGCTCCCAGAGTGTCACCCTTGCGAACGGTAACAGTTTTGGCTCCCTTTCCGCCCTTGGAGGTCTGGGCTTTGGACTTTTTGCCCTTTCCCTTGCCTTTCTTGGAAGAAGCATATCTGTCTCTGCCTCTGGATTTCTTGGAGAACTTTATGTTCTGGTAGCGGAAATTGGCGTTTGTCAGAACCAGGGTTCTGTCCAGTATTTTCCCGGTGTTGAAATCTATGGCGTCTCTAGGATTGATAGGGTTGCCCAGATAGCGGAGCTCAAAGTGAAGGTGTGGGCCTGTGCTTCTTCCTGTGCTTCCGCCAAGGCCTACCGGCTGCCCAGCCTTAACGTGCTGGCCCTCTTCCACCAGCACCTTGCTCATATGCCCGTAGAGAGTTTCCAGCCCGTTTTCGTGTCTGATTACCACATAGTTGCCGTAGCCACGCCTATCAAACTTGTGGATTCTTACCACGCCGTTTGCAAAGGCGCTGCGGATTGTGTCGCCGATGAAAACCTTAAGGTCTATTCCGGCGTGAAGCCTTCCCCAACGTCCTCCGAATTCGCTGGTAACATATTTGTAACCAGGTGATGTGTAGCTGCTTACGTCTATGCGGACCGTATCGGTCATTTCAGACAGCTTTACATTGTACGGATTTATGGAAGCGTTGGTCCAGATGCTGTACTCTTCAGGTGTATCTGAATAGTCTATGTCATCTTCATCGTCGTCATCTTCTTCCTCTCTCTGGATTTCTCTGGTATACTCAGCGATGTTGAACTTGCCCTCATACTGAGAACCTTTGTCAGGAGCAGGAATGGTGATCTCAGGCACATAGCCGATTTCGGAATAAATGTCCTGGTAGAGCTCATCCAGCGTATTGCCAGTTATCGCCGAGTAGCTTATGTTCCACAGGCGGTTTTTAGGCATAAGAAGATGAACCGGAATCTCGTATGGTTCCTCCGGGGCCTCCTTGCGGAAAATATTCTTAAGGGATTTTTTGCCTTTATTCTGTGCCAAGGCCTGCGGTCCGGCCAGAAGCAGGACCAGCAGAATGGCATATATGACTCTTGCTTTTCTATGCATCTATGTTAGCGTATTTTGCGTGCTGCTCAATGAATTCCCTTCTAGGCGGCACGTCGTCTCCCATCAGCATTGAGAATATTCGGTCTGCCTCGGCAGCGTTCTCTATGTAAACTTTTCTGAGGATTCTGTGTTCAGGATCCATTGTAGTGTCGGCCAGCTGATCCTGGCTCATCTCACCCAGACCTTTGTACCTCTGGATTCTTACAGCGTTGATTCCGCCCAGCTCTTCAACGATCTTGTCTCTTTCCTCATCGCTCCAGCAATAGTTAGGCTTAGGCTCCTTCTGGCTCTTCTTCTCAACCTTGTACAAAGGAGGAGTGGCGCAATAAACATAGCCGTTCTTGATCAGATCCACCATATAGCGGAAGAAGAATGTAAGAATCAGGGTGGTAATATGCGCGCCATCCACGTCGGCATCGGCCATTATAATAATCTTGTGGTATCTGAGCTTGCTCAGGTTCAGGGCCTTGCTGTCTTCTTCCGTTCCCACGGTAACTCCAAGCGCGGTGTAGATATTGCGGATGGTGTCTGAGTCAAACACCTTGTGCTCCATAGCCTTTTCCACGTTGAGGATCTTTCCCCTAAGAGGAAGAACTGCCTGGTACTGGCGGTTACGGCCTTCTTTTGCGGTACCTCCTGCGGAATCTCCCTCAACTATGAAAAGCTCGCATTTTGCAGGATCACGGTCTGAGCAGTCTGCCAGCTTGTCCGGCATTCCAACGCCGCTCATTCCGCTCTTTCTCTGAACCATCTCACGGGCTTTCCTTGCAGCCTGCCTTGCCTGGGCAGCAAGAATAACCTTGTCTACGATTTTGCGGGCTTCGTTCGGATTCTCTTCAAGATAATTCTCGAGAGCCTCGCTAACAGCCTTGCTAACCGCTGAACGTACCTCGGCGTTTCCGAGCTTAGTCTTTGTCTGGCCTTCAAACTGTGGCTCAGCGACCTTTACGGAAATCACCGCGGTAAGGCCTTCTCTGAAGTCATCAGGAGAGATCTCCACTTTAGCCTTCTTCAGCAGATCGTTCTTGTCTGCATAAGCCTTGAGTGTGGAGGTGAGGCCACCGCGGAAACCGGTAAGATGCGTTCCGCCTTCTATCGTATTGATGTTGTTGACATAGGAATGGACATTCTCGCTGTATTCCGTGTTGTACTGCATAGCAATCTCGATTGGAATACCTGTCTTGTCCGTCTCCAGATAAATCGGTTTTTCGGTAAGGTGGGTTCGGTTGCCGTCGAGATAAGCCACAAACTCTTTCAGTCCTTCCTCGGAATAGAACTCCTGCTTCTTTTCAACAAGCTTCTCCTGGCCGTCGTCTCCAATTTCGGTGTCCTTGGCTCTCTTGTCTGTAAGGGTAAGGCGCACCTTCTTGTTCAGGAAAGCCAGCTCGCGGAGCCTGGTTGCCAGCGTTTCGTAGTTGTATACGGTTGTAAGCGTGAATATTTCAGGATCAGGACGGAAGGTGATGATGGTTCCTGTATCAGAGGCTTCTCCCACAACTTTAACCTCGCAGGTTGGCTTGCCCTTTGAATACTCCTGAACGAAGATCTTGCCTTCTCTGTGGATTTCAGCCCTAAGGTAAATAGACAGCGCGTTAACGCAGCTTACGCCCACACCGTGGAGACCTCCGGAAACCTTGTAGCTTCCCTTATTGAACTTTCCGCCTGCGTGGAGTATGGTAAGAACCACCTCCAGAGCGCTGCGGTGCTCTTTCTCGTGCATTCCTGTAGGGATGCCTCGGCCGTTGTCCGATACGGTTATTGAATTGTCTTCATTGATGACTACGTTGATGTCGTTGCAGAATCCTGCAAGGGCCTCGTCTATGGAATTGTCCACAACCTCGTACACCAGATGGTGAAGGCCTCTCTCTCCGATGTCTCCGATATACATAGACGGACGCTTTCTGACAGCCTCCAATCCTTCAAGTACCTGAATGCTTTCGGCATTGTAGTTCTCGCCTGCGGCATTCGCTTTCAACTCTTTTTCACTCATTTTTCCTTAAAATTAAATCCTAGCAAATTTAGGAAAAAATCACAACTTAACCAAGACTCCGAAGCCTACATTTATGCCCTTTTCCACATACATTCCCCAGTTGATGCGGCGGGCATTAAGAAGGTTGCCCCCGTTGACATATACAGTAAAGTGATTGTCAAGCACATACTGCGCATAAACTCCTAGGTCTGCATAGCCTTTGTACTTGATTTTTTCTCCGCTGTAAAGGAATGGGGAAGCAGGGGTTGCGCTGCGGGCGTAAAGAGTGGCTCCCACAAAGAGTTTTTCGTTGAAATTCATCTCAGCGTAAACATTGGCTTCAAAAGGAGCGTAGCCGGCCGGTTTTCCCTTTACAGGATAGTCTTCCGGTGCCGGAGCCGGAATGTCCAGCCCGTTCACTCCAGGAATGGCGCCGCTGTATTTCTCACCGTCTGTCCAGAATGAGTATTTTGCGTCTGCCCCGGCTGCAAAACCTGTTGTCTTGTAACTAAGCTTTGCACCAAGGAATCCTTCAATATGGTTAGAATAGACTGCATTCAGAGGATTGCCGGCAAATTGCAGCATTCCCTGGCGGTATGCACCTCCAGCGTAAATGTCGTAATCCACCTCTTCAGAAGCCTTTCCCTTGATACCAGCCTTGGTGAAAAGAGGGGTTCCGCTCTCCCTTAAATCTATCATCGGCGACAAATATGGAACCCTTTCAAGCAGAGAGGCGTAGCTGTTGATCACATTTCCGCCGTCTGCAATGGCGTAAGCCCAGGTTTTATCATCTTCCAGCCTGTAGGTTATGCTTGCCTTAGGAGAAATGAAACTATGGTATTTGTCAGAACCGTCTTTGTTGTTGAAGCAGAAACTGATTCTGGCGCCAAGGTCAATTGAAAGGCGGTCTCTCCTTAGCTTGTAAACCAGAGTTCCTTCCAGAAGGCTGAGATGATAATCCTGCGCGTTCTTGTATATTGCAGTCTGCGAGTTGATTCCGGCTGTTACCATTGAGTACTTTCCGATTGTTGGACCGGCTTCTGCATTGAACTTTATCAGATTCTCGTTCAGTTTCAGCTTTGTTGGTCCGAATCCGAACTTGGCATCGTCTGAGGTAGAAGTTACGCTTAAACTTGCGTCATATCTGACTTTTCCGCTATAGTCTTCGGAATCCAGGCTGCTTGCCCCAAGGGAAAATTCAAACTGGTTATAATCGTGGCTGAGGTTGTCTTTCATAAAAGTCTTGTTGTCGTAATTGCTTACGTCAAAGGCAACTCCCTTCTCCTTGAAACGTGCCAGGTCTACGCCATAGTAACTGTTGTGCCCGTTACGGAAAACTGCTCCTGCATCCACCTGATGCTCATCCCAAAGATGAGTGTAAGCTACTCCAGCGGTATTTTTCCATTCCTTGGCCTGGGCTTTTGCAGACAATGCGTGAACCTTGCCGCCGGCGTCAACGTCTGCCAAGGATGCCTTGCCGTGGTAGGAGTCGTGAGATGCCTTGACGGTAACCATATCAGAAGAACTCCCGGTATCAGGCTGCCACCAAAGTCCAACAGTAGGGGCAAACGGGAAAGAAACACCCACTTTTGCTGCAAATTGAGGCACTTCCGGCTTCAAGGCGGAGGAAACCTTTGCGCTAGGCATCGGAGAGAAAGAATAAAGGTCTTTTATCTGGCGGTCCTGGATTCTGTAATCCATATTGAGGTCGAACTTTTTCAGCGTGTCCGAAAAGTCGATTTTCAGCGCGCCCTTCTTTGCTCCGGTAAGGTCCGTTTCGTAGTCTTTCTTTACCTCCACCCTTCCAGAAGGATTCTGGGCGAAAGCGCCAGAGCTCAGCGCTGCCACAAGTGAGAGCGTCAAAAGAACTCTGGATGTTTTTCTTTCAATTCTTTTCATATCGTTGATATTCATATAATTCTGCGATGGTTACTTTTTCTGTTTCTTCTTTGCCTCCTCTGCCTTGGCCTTGGCAGTCTCTTTTATCTGGGCGTCCAGGTCTTTTGAGGCATAAATGCTGTTGTATACGGCATAAGCCTGCTCCCAGTCTTCCTGGTCATAGTAGCTGTCACCAAGCAACAGGTAAGCCTTAGCCAGAAAGGCTCGGTCAACATTCTGCTCGCTGAGGGCAAATACCAAGTTCTCCACCTTCTCGTATCTTCCCCTGTCATAGGCGTCCTTTACAAGAAGATAAGAAGCTTCGCTTCCAATCTTGTCTGTAGGATCGGCTGCCACATCCCTCATCTTGGCGATTGCTTCATCTGTCTGACCTTCAGCAAGAAGCGCCTTGCCAAGATAGTAAGAAACCTGCCTGGACTCCTTCTCGTCAAACTTTATGTTATCCAAATATGAAGACGCTTTTAAAATAAGTTTGTTGTACTCCTTAGCACGGAAAAGCATATCCGTTTCTTCTAGAGCATACTTCTTTTTGGCCGAATTTGCTCCGCTTAGCTTAACCAGTTCTGAATAGGCATCTGCAGCTCCGCTGAAATCGGAAATCCTGGAGCGGCTTTCAGCCAGATAATACCAGGATTTGGACGGATTATAGTCTGGATACTCAGCGATGAATTTCTCGAATCCCTTGGCCGCGGCTTCCCATTTTTCAGAGAGGAAAACCTGCTCCGCGGAATTGAACAGCAGAGCCGCAGGATCTTCATTGCCAGAGGAAAGCGCCCGTCCTTCATCTGATACCCAGGCCAGGAATTCATCAGGATAGCCCTCTGAGTTGCAGATGTTCTGATAAGCGTTCATCGCCGCCTGAACATCTTCCTTGGAGAGGTTGGAAAGTGCTGCTTTTTTGTAGCAATCCTTGGCCTTGGAGTTGTTTCCCTGGTTTGCATACAGCATTCCAAGTTCCATCAGAGACCTTCCGTAGAAAATGCTGTCTACAGGATTCTCCACGAGACTCTTGAATGCTTTTTCCGCACCCTTGCTGTCTGAAGACTGAAGCCTTGTTCTTCCAAGCTCGAACAGAATTTCAGTGTATTGAGCAGCCGATGAGTATTCAGGAGATGAGTATTTGTTCAGTATTTCAAGCTTCTTTTTTGTATTGCCCATAAGACCCTGGCATATAGCCTCGTGCAATGGCGCGTACAATGGCGCGTACAATGTTGATTTTGCTGTTTTCCCGCTCAGCGATGAGTAAAGCTTGACAGCCTGTGCAAAATCTCTTTGCATGAATTTGCAGTCTGCCATCCTGAGCTTGGCTTCCAGAGAGTAAGGCGCGCTTTCTCCTGTCAGTTCTATGTATTTGGCAAAATCTCTGTAGGCGTTGCCTATGTCCTTAAGCCTTAGGCGGGAATAGCCGCTGTTGAAAAACGATACTGGATACTCTCCGGTGTTTTTGAAGAGTTTAACAGACTGAAGCCTGTCCAGAACATCCAGCGCCTCTTTGTATTTTTCCGTACGGAAATGGCTCTCAGCCAGCCAGAAATCTGCGAGGTTTGAAAGCCTTAGGTCCGAGTCCATTTCAGCGGCATTGTCCAGAAGCGGAGCGGCTGAACTGTAGCGTTCTTCCTGCATCAGTTCCATTCCCTGGAAGAAATAGGCTTTCTGGAGATTTTTCTTGTCTGAAGCTGTAGGGGAAGATATCTTTTCCAGCGCCGTAATGGCATCCTGGAATTTATTGTCCTCAAGACATTTGGCGGCTATATATCCATAGGTTTCGTCTTGTTTTTGAGGGGAAGACGGATATTTTTGAAGATACTCGTAAAGCCTGTCTGCATTGCCCCAAAGATCAAAGCTCAGCTTGGCGTAATTGAAAAACGCGTCTTCCTTGACCCCTGGGTTGAAATCCATCTCTGCCGCCTTCTTGAAAGCATCAGCCGCCGCAACCTTGTCTTTGTCTTCTATCATGCAGCGGGCCAGGCGGTAAAGGGCGTTCTGGGTAAGTGAATCCGTATCGCCGAACTCAATGCATCTTTCAAATTTTGATGCGGCCTCTCTCCATTTCCCTTGCTCATACGAGAGCATTCCAGAAAAGAAATTATCTGCCTTGCTCAATTCCTTCTGCTCCGCGTAAATCTTGAAGTATTTTTCTGCATCTTCTTTCATTCCAAGGGCATAAGCCGATTCGGAAACTATTCTTGCAAAATGGGCTTTTTCAGGGCCTTCATATTTGTTCAGATCTGATGCATGCTCACAGACATAGAGATAGTCTTTGAGCATGAAATGGCAGTCTGCAACCATCAGCGGAACTTTCGGATGGTCTGACTTCAGGAAATACTCCAGAGCCTGGGCAAAATTCCCTTCCTGATATTCTGAGTAGCCCAAATAATACTGAGCCTGGCCGTAGAGTTTGCTTTTGGAGGGGATCTCCATAAAATGATTCTCTGCCTCAACCGTTCTGTTTTCCGTCATCAGGCAGACACCTTTTTCCAGAAGATAGCGGTCTCTGTCTCCTTTTTCTATGTCAGACGGCTGCAGCTCTTCCATCAGGCTGAGGGCACGGCCATAGTCATCTATGGCAAAATAGGCGGAAGCGGCTGCAAACCTAATCTTAGGGACAAGAGGAGAAGTCGGGAACTTTCGGATATAACTCCCGGCCTGGCTCTGGGCTCCCTTCTGGGAAAGATTTATGGCGCATAGCAGCCTGTAGCCTTCAGCCTCCTGGTATGAGGCGGAATTTGTTCCTTCTTCCTCCCTGATCTGGGTGGCGGCCTTCTGGAACAGGCTTTGGGCGTTCTGGTATATCTTGTTGAAGTAAAGCTGTTTGGCTTCTTTCAAATTATCCTGCCAGCTTTGGGCAGAAACGAAACCCGGCACTGAAAGAAAGGCGCAGAGGGCCAGGGCTGAGAAAAATTTACCGTATCTAGACATAAAATCCGTAATCCAACTTATAAAAGTAAAAATAATTAACTTTGTACAAACCAATTTTTGCTGAGAAAATTATGCCACAAACACAAGGAAACGGATTCGTCACGTCAAATGCCCTTCCTCTGGTACAGTTGGATGGCGTTGACATAGTCAACGAAGACAACCTGATACTCTCCGATGTGAGCTTTAAAGTCAGCCGGGGAGACCTTGTCTATCTGGTTGGGAAGGTTGGCAGCGGAAAGAGTTCCATCCTCAAAACTCTGAATGCAGAACTGCCCGTTGCAAAGGGAAAGGCCAGGGTGGGGGACTATGACCTTTCAACCATAAAGAAAAGCCAGATTCCTTTCCTCAGACGCAATCTGGGAGTGGTTTTCCAGGATTTCCAGCTTTTGACAGACCGCACTGTAGAAGACAACCTGATGTTTGTCCTGAAGGCCACCGGCTGGAACGATGAACGCAAGATGCGTGAAAGATGCACCCAAGTGCTTGATATGGTAGGGCTTGAGACCAAGACCCACAAGATGCCTCACCAGCTTTCCGGCGGAGAGCAGCAGAGAGTGGCCATTGCCCGTGCCCTGCTGAACAACCCAGATGTGATTCTTGCAGACGAGCCTACGGGCAATTTGGACGCTGAAACAGCAGACGGAATTATGGCTCTTATGATGAAGATCCATCACCAATACAAGCCGGCAATCATTATCGTAACCCACAACCGCACCATAATTGACCGCTACCCGGGAAGGGTGCTTCTTTGCAAAGATGGAATCTGCCGAGAGGTTACGGAAGAAGTTAACCTGGCTCAATCGTCTGAACTTAAAGATGATATGCCAGACTAGACAAAGCTCCGGATGAAAAGATTCCCTTCAAACAACAAAAAGATCATTGCCTGGTTCAGGGAGAATGCCATCGCTGAGAAAAGCGAGCTGCATTACAGCAATCCCTTTGAACTGATTGTGGCCGTAATCCTGAGCGCCCAGTGCACAGACAAGAGGGTGAATCTTGTAACTCCATCTCTGCTGAAGGCTTATCCCAATGCCAAAGCTATGAGCAAGGCTAAGGAGGAAGATATCTACAGCCACATAAAATCCGTTTCCTATCCAAACAGCAAGGCCTCTCATCTACTGAAAATGAGCAAGATGCTTCTCAGCGATTTTGGTGGAGAAGTTCCAAAGACAATAGAAGACCTTATGAAGCTCCCTGGAGTAGGCAGGAAGACCGCCAACGTTGTTGCTTCCATCTGCTTCAACGAGCCTGTAATTGCCGTGGACACTCACGTTTTCAGGGTTGCGCACCGCCTCGGACTTTCCAAGGGCAAGACTCCTTATGATGTAGAGCAAGACCTTGAAAGCCAGATAGCTGTAGAAGACCGCGCTAGAGCTCACCACTGGCTGATTCTCCACGGAAGATATGTATGCAAAGCCCAGAAGCCAGACTGCCAGAAGTGCGGAGTAAACCATCTTTGCCCAAAGCTTCTGGAAGGAAGCAAACTCTCAACAAGATGAAATCTTCTTTCCAGTCATATATAACTGAATTTGCAAATCACCTGAGGCTTGAGAGAAGCCTAAGCAAGAACACCATATCTTCCTACTGCTCAGACCTGAAGATATTTGCCGAGTATCTGGAGGCAAAGGGAAAATCATCATTTGAAAAAGCGTCTTCCAAAGACGTTGAAGATTTCATTTCAGAAAAGTTTACATCTGATACTTCTCCAAGAAGCCAAAGCCGCATGCTCAGCACCCTGAAGGCTTTCTACAGGTATCTCAGCCTGGAATACAACTTCAAGGAGAATCCTATGGAAAGCATTGATACTCCAAAAATTACAAGAAGGCTTCCCGATGTTCTCTCCGTAAAGGAAGTGGATTCCATTCTTAATACCTGCAACCTTTCCACATACGAAGGCCTTAGAAACCGCGCCATTCTGGAGATGCTTTACAGCTGCGGCCTTAGAGTCAGCGAACTGATAAACCTGAGAATTTCAGACATTTTCTTCAATGAGCAGTTTGTCAGGATCGTGGGTAAGGGCAACAAGCAGCGTCTGGTTCCGATAGGGGATTTTGCAATAGCCGCGGTAAAGAACTATATCCCTTCAAGGTGGGAATGCCTTCAGACTGCAAAATCCAGAGGAACATCCTCTGCCCGACTGGGCAAAAGTAAGCACCCTTCAAAGCTTTCAGAATCAGAAGAAACCCTCTTTCTCAACCGCAGGGGTGGAAAGCTTACAAGGGTAATGGTATTCACGATTGTAAAGAAACAGGCAGAACTCGCCGGCATAAAAAAAGATGTGCACCCGCACACCTTTCGCCATTCTTTTGCAACCCATCTTGTGGAAAACGGCGCAGACCTCAGGGCTGTTCAGGATATGCTCGGTCACGAGAGCATCCTCACCACGGAAATCTACACCCATGTCTCATCCCAGCAATGGATGAAAAATATCCTGGACCATCATCCTCAGCGATAAACTTCAACTGCTCTTCCGCCTATTGTAATTCTGTCTTTCCCGACTGTAAGATGCAGTATTCCACCTCTTGCAGATGCTTGATAAGCAGTAAGTTCATTCTTTCCAAGATGCTTTGCCCATAGCGGCCCCAGAGTGCAGTGAGCGGAACCTGTCACAGGGTCTTCATCTATTGCTTCCTTAGGGAAAAAACATCGCGATGCAAAATCATATTTTGAATCTTGAGCGGTTATCAGAAGATTGTAATCTCCCCTCAGCGATGCAATCTTTCCAAAGTCCGGCTTGAACGCGGCTACATCTTTTGCACTCTTAAGCACGGCCACATAATCGATACCTTTAAAGAGCGTCTCCATTTTCTTTCCCGTTTCACCTAGCACCGCTGCCACTGCCTCGAATTCAGCTTTATCCCTAACTTCTTCCAGCGAGTATGAAGGGAAGTCCATCAGTATTACAAAGTCATCAGTCTTCTTTACGTGGAGATCTCCGCTTCTGGACTTGAAATGCAATACTCCTGCATCGTTGAAATAATGCTTGAAAAGAACAAATGCAGTGGCCAAAGTGGCGTGTCCGCACAGGTCCACCTCGCATCCAGGTGTGAACCATCTGATGTGGAACTGAGGCTCAATAGAATCATCACTCAGGCAAAGGCAAAATGCCGTTTCAGAAAGGTTATTTTCAAGAGCAATCTTCTGCATCTGAGCCTCTGACGGCCAATTTTCCACAATGCATACTGCAGCTGGATTGCCGGCAAAGCCATCTTCTGCAAAGGAATTTACCAAATATTGTCTAAGTGTTGTCATTGATATAAGCAAAGATAAGATTTAAAATATTAACTTTGATTGTTAAATGTAAAATAGTTAAATCATATAGCTATGAAAAAAATCGTTATTCTGCTTTCCGCATTTCTCTGCGTTTCAGTAATCCTGTCTTCTTGCAAAAACTCAGAAAAGACACCTTCAGAAGCTCAGCCTCAGGCTGAAGAAGCAGTTCAGGCAACTGAATCAGAACCTCAGGTAAACGACTTGTCTAGAGTTCCAGCTCATGAGAACACAGCTGAAGAAGACAAGATTATAATGGACTTTATCAAAGAAATGTTCGCCCAGTCCTCGTATACAGAAGAGGCCTTTCTGGAGAAGCATTGCACCGAGAGTATGCTCGCTCAGCTGAAAGAAGATTATGACTATGAAGGAGAAGGCTATGCCAACTGGGATTTCCGCTCTGAGAGCAACGACGGATTTGGCGACAACCACATCATCAACATCGAGAAAAAAGACGGAAGATATTATTACGAGGGAAATGACGGAGGCACAAAGTTCCGCAACATCATCTCCGCTTTTGTCAAAGACGGTGTAGTAATGTTTGACGGTATAACTAGAGATAAAACTTATCCTGTCTCAGAGTAGGTTTCTTGTGTAACTGCCTTATTGTCACTCCCATTCTATAGTAGCAGGGGGTTTGGAGGAGATGTCATAGCAGACTCTGTTGACTCCTTTTACCTTGTTGATTATCTCGTTTGAGACTTTTGCCAGGAATTCATAAGGTATGTGTACCCAGTCTGCTGTCATTCCGTCGTTGGAGACTACGGCTCTGAGGGCTATCGTATACTCGTAGGTTCTTTCGTCTCCCATTACTCCTACGCTTCTTACCGGAAGCAAGATTGTTCCAGCCTGCCAGATGGAATCGTAGAGAGGCCTCATTTTCTTGCCGTTTATTGTGACTTCAGACTCTTCCGCAGCAAATCCGTTGGATGCAGGAGGAAGCTCCGTCATATAGGTTCTCAGATTGGAGATGAAGATATGGTCTGCCTCCTTGAGGATGTCCAGCTTTTCCTTGGTTACTTCTCCCAATACCCTGATTCCCAGGCCAGGACCAGGGAATGGATGGCGTGATATAAGTTCACGCTTTATGCCCAGAGCCCTTCCAGTTCGTCTTACCTCATCCTTGAAGAGGGAACGCAGTGGTTCAACAATCTTCAGGTTCATCTTTTCTGGCAGACCGCCCACGTTGTGGTGAGACTTGATGGTTGCAGACGGGCCTTTCACGCTGCTGGATTCTATGACATCCGGATAAATAGTGCCCTGTGCCAGCCACTTGGCGCCTGTTATCTTCTGGGCTTCTGAATCAAATACGTCTATGAAGGTTTTGCCGATGGCCTTGCGCTTGCCTTCCGGCTCTGAGATGCCCTTGAGAGCTTCCAGGAAGCGGTCTGCGGCTCTTACGCCTATGACATTCAGGCCCATATCCTTGTACTGCTCAAGCACATCCTCAAACTCATTCTTCCTCAGCAGCCCATTGTCAACAAATATGCAGTGGAGTCTGTTCCCGATAGCCTTGTTCAGCAGAACCGCCGCAACGGAAGAATCCACTCCGCCACTAAGCCCCAGAATCACCTCGTCCTCACCGAGCTTTTGCTTAAGATCTTTTACGGTTGCCTCTATGAACGATTCCGTAGTCCAGTCTCCCTTGCAGCTGCAAATGCCCTTTACAAAATTTCTGAGCATAATTCCGCCGAAAGCGGTGTGGAACACCTCAGGATGGAACTGGAAAGCGTAAACCTTTTTCTCAGCGATTTTGTAAGCCGCGTTCCTGACGCTAGGGGTGGAAGCAATCAGCTGCGCCCCGTCAGGGAGTTTTGTGATGGAATCCCCGTGGCTCATCCAAACCTGTGAAGTCTGGGGGACATCCTTGAAAATCGGCTCATCTTTCTCAGCGACAGAGAGTTCTGCCCTTCCATATTCCCTTGTTTTGGAGGCCTCTACCATTCCGCCGCCGTTCTGGGCGATGAACTGAGCTCCGTAGCATATGCCCAGCACTGGAAGCTTGCCGATAAAATCTCTGAGATTGACCTTAGGGCTCTTTTCATCCCTGACAGAGAACGGGCTTCCGGAGAAGATTATTCCCTTGATGTCATCAGGAATTGTTTTGGAAGCAGCATCAGCAAATGGGAATTTGTCAAAAGGGTAGATTTCACAGTAAACGTCGAGTTCCCTGACTCTTCTTCCGATGACCTGAGTCACCTGAGAGCCGAAATCAAGAATAATGATTCTTTCCATACCACAAATATAGGGCATTTTTGTTACTTTTGCGCCCGATATGCAGAACATTAGGAATATAGCGATTGTGGCCCACGTAGACCACGGAAAGACCACGCTGGTAGACAAGATGATAGCCCAGGCCAAGGTGACCAGGGAAAGCGAGAAGAACCCCGGCCAGCTGATTCTGGACAACAACGACCTTGAAAGGGAAAGGGGCATTACCATTTTGTCCAAGAATGTCAGCGTGCCTTACAAAGGATACAAGATCAACATTATAGACACTCCGGGCCACGCAGATTTCGGCGGCGAGGTAGAAAGGGTGCTCAATATGGCGGACGGAGTCCTGCTGCTGGTAGACGCCTTCGAAGGCTGCATGCCGCAGACCAGATTCGTCCTCCAGAAGGCTCTGGAGCTAGGCAAGAAGCCGCTGGTGGTCATAAACAAGGTGGACAAGCTCAACTGCCGCCCGGAAGAGGTCAACGACCAGGTATTTGAGCTGATGTTCAACCTCAACGCCAATGACGACCAGCTGAACTTCAAGACTGTCTACGGCTGCGCAAAGCAGGGATGGATGAGCCTGGACTGGAGAAAGCCGACCACGGACCTTACGACTCTGATGGACCTTATCATCAGCGAGATACCAGGCCCTGAACAGGATCTTGACGGAACCCCTCAGATGCTGATTTCCTCTCTGGAATATTCTCCTTACGTAGGCCGTATAGCTGTGGGAAGAGTCAAGAGGGGTGTCCTCAAGGCCGGACAGGAAATCACTCTTTGCCATCGCGACGGAACCCAGGTGCGCCAGAGAATCAAGGATCTTATGGTCTTTACCGGAATAGAGAAAACCAAGGCTGAGACCGTTGAGAGCGGCGATATCTGCGCCGTGGTAGGAATTGAGGGCTTTGAAATCGGCGATACAATAGCAGACCACGAGAATCCGGAACCTCTGCCGCCTATTACCATCGATGAGCCTACAATGAGCATGCTCTTCTGCATCAACGATTCGCCATTCTTTGGAAGGGACGGAAAATACGTGACTTCCCGCCACCTGAAGGAAAGGCTGGATAAGGAACTGGAGAAAAACCTCGCCCTTAGGGTTAAGCCGGGCAAGACTTCAGACTCATTTATAGTATATGGAAGAGGCGTGCTTCACCTCTCAATATTGATTGAAACTATGCGCAGGGAGGGCTTTGAGCTTCAGATCGGCCAGCCTAAGGTTATAGACAAGAACATAAACGGCACCCGCTGCGAGCCAATAGAGCACCTTATTATAGATGTGCCGGAAGAGTATGTAGGTAGGGCCATAGAGATGACAACCCGCAGAAAAGGCGCCCTTCTGCATATGGACCATCGCGGAGACAGAGTCCATCTGGACTTTGACATTCCTTCCAGAGGTATCATAGGCCTTAGGAGCAACCTGATTACCGCCACAAGCGGAGAGGCCATTATGGCTCACCGATTCAAGGACTACGAGCCTTACAAGGGAGAAATCGAGAAGAGGACAAACGGCTCGTTGGTAGCTTTGGAGACTGGCCAGGCCATTGCATACTCTATGTGGAAGCTTCTTGACAGGGGCAAGTGGATAATCAATCCTGGAGACGAAGTTTATGCGGGAGAGGTAGTAGGGGAATACACCAGGGCTATGGACCTGAATGTGAATGTCTGCATTAAGAAGAAACTTACAAACGTAAGAGCTTCTGGTTCAGATGAAAAGGCCATACTTCCTCCTCCTATGCAATTCACTTTGGAAGAGATGCTTGAATACATCCAGGACGACGAGCTGGTAGAAGTAACTCCTAAGCATCTGCGCATCCGCAAGATATATCTAGACGAGAACGAGAGGAAACGTCACAAGATGCAGGGATAAAACTTGCATTTTGAAAAAAAGTAAGTATCTTTGCGCCCCCTATGGACTACAAGATTCATATAAGCGGACTTGCCCAGGGAAAGTATGAATATGAGTTCCCGGTTAAGGGAGACTTGTTCAGAGAGTATGGGAACCAGCAGGTTATTGATGCGGATATTACCGCAAAAGTAATCCTGGAGAAGGGCAGCGGATGGATGAACGCCCATCTGGAAGGCAGCGGAAAGGTTACAGTGGAGTGCGACAGATGCCTTGAGGAGATGGACATCCCGGTGGAGTTCTCATCAAGCCTTGCAATCCGTCCGGCAAAGCTGGGAGAGGATACGGAAGACTCAGACGAGTTTATAATCGTCGATCCTTCTGAGGCTGAGGTGGATCTTAAGCAGTTCATATACGATTATATCTGCGTGAGCCTCCCTATGGTTGCAACTCATCCTGAAGGTGAGTGCAACCCAGAGATGCTGGCAAAGATAGAGGCCCTGAGGGCAGGCCAGGAAAAGAAAAAGGAAAAAACTGAAACCTATTCCCCGTTCAGCGGACTTAAAGACCTTCTGGACAAAGGCGGGAAACAGAAATAGAGTGTAAAATTTTAAAAATATCACAAGATGGCACATCCTAAACACAAGATCTCCAAGCAAAGGAGAGACAAGAGAAGAACACACGACAAGGCAGAACTGCCTACACTGTCTACCTGTTCCAACTGCGGTGCTACCGTTATGTATCATCACGTATGCCCTGAGTGCGGTTACTACCGCGGACGTCTGGTCATAGCAAAGGAAAATGCATAGCGTACCCAAGGCCATAATCACAGGCATAGAGGCCTACATTCCTGATTACGTCCTTACTAACCAGGAGCTGTCTACGATGGTTGACACCTCGGACGAATGGATAATGTCCAGGGTTGGCATCCGGGAAAGACGTATCCTCAAGGAAGACGGCCTGGGAACCTCTTTTATGGCTTCAATAGCTGTTCAGAGGCTTCTTAAAGCCACACACACAGATCCGTCTGAGGTTCAGATGCTGGTTTGCCATACCGTTACTCCGGATATGGTTTTTACAGCAACCTCCAACATCATCTGCGACAAGTGCGGAATAAAAAATGCCTGGGGTTTTGACACAAACGCAGGCTGCAGCGGTTTCCTGTTTACATTTGAGACCATTCGCCGATTTATCGAGACTGGCCAGTACAGGAAGATTATTATAGTCTGCGGAGAAAGAATGAGCAGCATCGTTAACTACGAGGACCGTACAACCTGTCCTTTGTTCGGCGATGCGGCAGTGGCCCTGATGGTAGAGCCTAGCGAGGATCCGAACCTGGGATTCCAGGACTCCATCCTGCACGTAGACGGCATTGGCAGAAGATATCTCTACCAGACCGCCGGCGGAAGCCTCTATCCAGCCAGCCACGACAATGTGGATAAGCGCATGCACTTTATCCACCAGGAAGGGCAAGGCGTCTTCAAGTATGCCGTAGTCAATATGGCAGACGTGTCCGAAGAGATGATGAAGCGCCACAACCTTACCGCAGAGGATATAGCTTACCTGGTTCCACACCAGGCCAACCTGAGAATAATAGATGCTACCGCCAGAAGGATGGGTCTTCCTAAAGAGAAGGTGCTCATCAACATAGAACGCTTCGGCAACACGGCGGGAACGTCCATCCCTCTTGCAATCTGGGACTTCAAGTCCAAGTTCAAGAAAGGAGACAACCTGATCCTGAGCGCGTTCGGAGCGGGCTTCACCTGGGGCAGCATCTTATACAGGTGGGCTTATTAAAACAGGCAGAACAAAAGGTCTGGTCCTATAGTTCAACGGATAGAACGGAAGTTTCCTAAACTTCAAATCTGGGTTCGATTCCCGGTGGGACTACTCTCAAGCCGCTGAAAATCAGCGGCTTGTTTTATTTGTTCATTCCTTCCTGGAAGCCGGCTGAGAAGGCGGACCAGTTGGAGATGAGTTCAAGGATGAACCAGGCGGCGATGATTGTTACTGCCAGCCAGATGATTTGTTTTCTGTTTTCCTTGAAGAAAGCCTTTGCTTTGCTTGTTTTAGTGTTCTTTGTTTCCATAACTTATTTGTTTGATTAATTGTTTGTTGTATGTTTGTTGTCTGGTTTGCAAGATATGCTCAAACTAAGAAGGGCGGATGCCAAACGGTAAATAAATTTGATTACATTTGAAGAAATTGCTGATCCTGTAATCATCATTATTTTAAACGGATAGCAAAGGCTTGATATTATGGAAGTTAAGAATATAATTGTTCTCGGGCGCAGAAATGCGGGAAAGAGTTCTCTGGTGAATCTTCTTACCGGGCAGAGCGTGTCTATAGTGTCTGATGTGGCTGGAACTACCACGGATCCTGTGCGCAAGCGTATGGAGATCAAGGGCGTGGGGCCTTGCAATATTGTGGATACCGCCGGAATTGATGACGAAGGTACGGTTGGAGGCATGCGTTCAGAAAGAAGCCTTAAGGAAGCGGATTTTGCTGATCTGGCGCTGTTGCTATTTTGTGGGAACAAGTTCGGCGACTATGAGCGTGGCCTTGCAAATCATCTGAAAAACAAAGCTATACCTTTTATTCTTGTTCACAGCAAGGAAGACATAGCTCCTCTTGACGAGTCTTTGAGAATGACGCTCACCGATGAGTTTGACTGCCCTGTAATGAATGTGTCTTCAGTTAATGCGGATTCTGCAGATAGAGACCTGATGCTTGGTTCCATTGCATATAAGCTGAATCAGGAAGAAGGTTCTGGAACGCTGGTTCCGAAAACTCTGGCCGGAGAAGGAAGCCGAGTGCTTCTTGTCTGCCCTATAGACAAGGGAGCTCCATCTGGAAGACTCATCCTTCCGCAGGTAAAGACTCTGCGCAGCCTGCTGGATAACAGGGCTATAGTTACTGTGGCCCAGCCATCTGAGCTTAACAAGATTTTTAACGAAAAAGGAGAGAGTTTTGATCTGGTCATAACAGACAGCCAGGCATTTTCTGAAGTGTCCGCTGCAGTTCCAGAAGGCATTCCGGTGGGGAGTTTCAGCATACTTATGGCAAGGCTAAAAGGCCCTTTTTCTTTCTTTCTGGAATCTGTCTCAGCGATAGATTCCCTAAAAGACGGAGACCGTGTGCTGATTCTTGAAAGCTGCACGCACAGAGCAAGTTGCGACGACATTGGAAGAGTCAAGATTCCTGCTATGCTGAAAAAATACTCGGGAAAAGATCTGGCTTTTGACTTTGTTTCAGGCCTTGACGACATTCCGGAAAATAGTTATTCGCTTGCAATTCAGTGCGGCGGCTGTATGGCAACTTCCAGACAGATAACATCTAGAGTAAACTCCATCGCTGAGAAAGGAATTCCAGTTACAAATTACGGTTTGGCTATAGCTTTTGTCAAAGGACTGTTTTCAAATGCCAATTTTAAAGCATTTCTTCACTTAATCGCTGAAGAATAGCGGTAATTCAGGAAATTTTCTATATTTTTGTGATTGCCCCTTGAAAATAGGGGCAGATTGATTATTGTTGAATTTTCATATTATCAATTAAAATACTAAACGATGGCAGACGTTAAAAGAGTTTACCGCTTTGGCGGTGTAAATGCCGATGGTGACGGCTCTATGCGTAACCTTCTTGGCGGAAAGGGTGCTAACCTTGCAGAAATGTGCAAGCTTGGAATTCCTGTACCGGCTGGTTTCACAATCACCACAGACACTTGCAACGAATATTACGATCTTGGATGCAAATTCCCTGAAGGTCTTGAGGCTGAGGTAAATGAGGCTCTGAAGGCAACTGAGGCTATAATGGGCCGTAAGTTCGGCGATCCTAAGAATCCTCTTCTGGTTTCTTGCCGAAGCGGCGCAAGAAGTTCAATGCCTGGTATGATGGAGACCGTTCTGAATATCGGTCTTTGCTCAGAGACAATTCCTGGACTGATTGAGGCAACCAAGAATCCTAGATTTGTATATGACGCATACAGGCGCCTTATAATGATGTACTCCGATGTTGTTATGGAGAAGGCAGAAGGCATCGAGCCTGCAGACGGACAGGGTATACGCCAGCAGCTGGACCGTATGCTTGCAAAGGTAAAGACAGAGAAGGGCTATGCTTCTGATACTGACCTTACTGAGGAAGATCTTAAGGCTCTCTGCGAAGATTTCAAGATCAGGGTTAAGCAGGAACTTGGAAAGCCATTCCCAGACAACGCTATGGATCAGCTCTGGGGCGGTATTGCAGCCGTGTTCAAATCCTGGAACGGAAAGAGGGCTGTAGCATACAGAAAGATTGAGGGTATTCCAGACACTTGGGGAACAGCAGTTTCTGTACAGAGTATGGTATTCGGAAATATGGGAGAGAATTCCGCAACCGGAGTTGCTTTCTCTCGTAACCCTGCAACCGGAGAGAACAAGTTCTACGGCGAGTGGCTGATTAACGCTCAGGGCGAGGACGTTGTGGCAGGTATCCGCACTCCTAACCCTCTGAACGATGCCACCAAGAGCGAGCACAACCAGCATCTGCTTTCTCTGGAGAAGGCTATGCCAGACGTTTATGCTCAGCTGAATACTATCCAGCACAATCTTGAGCAGCATTTCCACGATATGCAGGACCTCGAGTTCACTATCCAGGACGGCAAGCTCTGGATGCTCCAGTGCCGTGTAGGAAAGAGAACCGGTCTGGCCGCTCTGAATATGGCTATGGATATGCTCCAGGAAGGTCTGATAGACGAGAAGACCGCTGTAATGAGAGTTGCTCCTAAGCAGCTTGACGAGATTCTCCACCCGATTCTCGACGCTACAGAGGAGAAGAAGTTCAAGCCTGTGGCTCAGGGACTTCCAGCAGGCCCTGGCGGATCTGTAGGAAGAATTGTCTTCACTCCTGAGGCTGCAGTTGAGGCTGCCAAGAGAAAGGAGAAGGTTATTCTCGTCCGCGAGGAAACCAACCCAGAAGACGTTGAGGGAATGAGGGCTGCAGACGGCCTTCTGACCGCAAGAGGAGGTATGACTTCCCACGCCGCTCTGGTTGCTAGAGGATGGGGCAAGTGCTGCATCGTAGGTTGCGACGCTGTTCACATCAATATGCTCACCAAGACTATGACCATCGGCGACAAGGCTTACCAGGAAGGAGACATCTTCTCCCTGAACGGAATCCGCGGCCTTGTTTACGATCAGCCTGTTCCAACCGTGAACGCATCTGAGAACAAGAGCTTTATAGATTATATGAAGATCGTGGACAAGTACAGGGTTCTGGGCGTTAGAACTAACGCAGACAACCCAGACGATGCCCAGATGGCTCTCAACTTTGGAGCTGAGGGAATCGGACTGTTCCGCATCGAGCATATGTTCTACGGCAAGAACTCCGAGGAGCCTCTCGCAAAACTCCGCAAGATGATCCTCTCCAACACTCCAGCCGAGAGAAGGCTTGCTCTGGACGAGCTTGAGCCTTACATCACAGCTTCCGTAAGGGAGACAATGAAGGTTATGGACGGCAAGCCAGTTACCTTCCGTCTGCTCGATCCGCCTCTGCACGAGTTCGTTCCGCAGTCTGCCGAGAAGCGTCAGGAACTTGCCAAGGATCTGAACATCACCCTCAAGGATGTTGAGAGAAGAGGCGAGGCCTTGCACGAGGTTAACCCTATGATGGGTCATCGCGGAGTAAGATTGGGTATCTCTTATCCAGAGATTTCCGAGACTCAGTTCAGGGCTATCTTCACCGCCACTGCACAGCTGATCAAGGAAGGATATCATCCTCAGCCAGAGATTATGATTCCTGTAACTATCTCTTACAAAGAGCTCAACGACCAGAAGGCAATTTGCGAAGCTGCCTACAAGCAGGTATTTGACAAGTACGGAATCGAGATCAAGTACACCTTCGGAACTATGATCGAGATCCCAAGGGCAGCCATTATGGCAGACCGTATGGCAAGAACTGCACAGTTCTTCTCATTCGGTACTAACGACCTGACTCAGATGACCTTCGGTTTCTCAAGAGATGATGTTGGAGCCTTCATGCAGGACTACATCAACAAGAAGATCATTGCCTCCGACCCATTCCAGAGCATCGACCCTCATTCTGTGGGCAAGCTTGTTGAGATGGGCGTACAGAAGGGAAGGACCACAAATCCAGACCTGAAGTGCGGCGTCTGCGGAGAACACGGCGGAGACCCTGCTTCCGTTGAACTCTTCCACAAGTTCGGCATGAACTACGTATCCTGCTCACCATTCCGCGTTCCAATCGCAAGGCTTGCAGCTGCCCAGGCAGCCATCAAGAGCTACAAGTAATAGCGTGAAAGAACAAAGAACGTAGCTGCAATCAGCAGATACACAGCATTAAAAGAAGAATGGTCTGGATTAATTCCAGGCCATTTTTCTTTCAAGTTCAGCCTTCGTTAATCTTAGCAAGTATCTCTGCTGAACTGATAAAACTCATCAGTGTAAAACCAAACCACTTCTTGCCCAGATCCTTTAAAGATGCCCCTATGTGATATACCTCATCATCTATCATAAGAAATCTGTCGTGACTCTTGTTGAAAGTCTCAACCTCAATGGCAGGATACTGACTGTTGTGCCTGGCAAGATCCAACTGTAGTTGCTTACTTATGCCATGAGTATATATCTTAGCCGATACTCCGGCTTTACGCTTGGCTAAAAGAACCAAGACAGATTCATCTACATAATTGTCGATCAGTGTTATAGACTTCTTAGCCTTCTTTATCAAATCGCAAACAAAAGCATATGCATCAAATATCTGCCCGTCATAAAAGATCCCTTGAAGCGGCGGTAGAGATGTATTAATGAAGAAATCAATTTTTTCTTCGGTTTTTGAAACCCTCTGTTCTAGGTGCTCAAGTCTATTGTTTAATGAGTATCCTTTCATCAAATAATCTCTCAATATACGAATAGCCCATTGACGGAATAGTATACCTTGTTGAGTATTAACTCGATATCCAATTGAGATAATGACATCCAGATTGAATAATTCAACTTGACGGTTTACCAATCTCTTTCCCTCCTTTTGAACTAGTTCCAAAATGGAACTAGTTGCTTGCCTGTTCAATTCTTTTGTTTCAAAAATGTTTTTTAGGTGTTTGGTAATTGCTTGACGTTGTGTTCCAAAAAGCTCTGCCATTTGCGCTTGGGATAACCATACAGTTTCTTCCGCGATTCGAACTTCAAGCCGGATATCATTATTTGGCTGATATAAGACTATTTCTCCTGAAAATTCTGTCTTTTCCCCAACAATGCTTCTATTTACATTCTCTATTTCCATCTCGTCTTAGTAATATATTCAACCCACAAAGAAAGCCCAAACTCCATTCCGGCGGTTACCATTCGGTACATTTTACCCGCATCAATCCAAATCATTTACGATTCTGGAATCATTTAATACAATCCTGGATTATTGCTCAGCGATGTTTTTTCTGGGATGTATATAATAAAAATGATTTCCACCGAAATGGAAGAAAGAAGTAGAGAAACGGAAGAGTTCCTGGAAATGGCAATTAAGGACAAGGATCTACTGATTGGTGTTACTTGCCTGTCTTTTTGAACAGCAGGAAGCGACCTCCGTAGCCGTAGACAAGGGCGGAATCTATAGACAATTCATCAAATCGTCCAAGATATGTGTCATTGCTGTAAGTTGTCATAAAACGCACAGCGCTAGGAGATAGGGCAGCAACGGTATCTATTGTATTCCATCGTTCTCTGACATTGCATTTGAGAAGGGTGTCTTTTCCTTTGATAACGGCTATGATATCTTCTTTGTAGTCAAGAATGTAATTCGAACTCGGAATGAATGTGCCGTATTCGCCGAGATTTAATTCCTGGTCGTTGTGGAAGCGGTATTTCTTTTTCTTGCCTTTTTCTATGTAATCATAAAGTGCATCCTCTGATTCTATTCTCCAGGTAAATTCGCCGTATACACCGTATTTGTTTTGGAAATCGGTTTCATTCATTTCAGACTTCAGGAAATCGTAAGCCCCTTGGGCTGAGATGTATTTCTTTGACAGTTCCTTGTCTTTGCCTAGAGCGGAGTAGTTGAAATGGGTCGGGAATTGTCCGTCGGTCAGAACATCTGGCAGAAGGCTGTTAAGCCTTGACATCTGGCTTCTCAGGCCGAAGTCCTTGGCCGTGATGCCCGGGATGAAAGTGAAAATAGCCAATACCACACCCAGCATAATTACCATCCACTGGGCTTTGCGGGTTTTTCTGAAGGCTGTCATCGCGATGAAAACGGTGAGTAGTATGGCGAAGATGACAAGATAAGCCCTGACTGTGGTAACTCCGTATTCAGACAGTCTTCTTGTTATTCCAATCCAAAGAAGTATGATTGGAGGAATGGCTATTGCCGGAAAGAATCTGTAAAACCAGTTGAAAGTCTTCTTTTCCAGGGCGGGCCTGACTAGCATGCACAACAGGGCAAGCGTGCAGAAAGTGCCAACCATATATGCCACGCCGCCTTGAGGAAGCTCCCAGTTGATCAGAATCTTGAATATGTATATATACAGTATTATGGCGTAGACTATAAGGGCAGGGGTAAAGATATAGTTTACGCAAGTGTTTACAAATCTCTTGAGTTTCAGCTCGCTGTCTTGTTCTGAAAAGAAATGCAGGCACATCATAGGTATCACGATATACGTGACAAGATGCATCGGGATTAAATAAAGACGGCTGCTGTTAGACTTGAGAAGCAGAAGATCCAGAGATACTATGATAAGCTCCAGCATACCCAACACCAGATAGCCGATAATGTAGGTAAAAACAAACTTGACGGCAGTGTTGGAAGTATATACGGCGAACGGCTTGTTGTCCATAATTCTGTCGCCGGCAAACAGAAAGACAAAAGCAATTACAAAGCAGACATAAATCCAAGTAGAGGGCAGGCCCCAGCTGTGCGTGATTATATTGCGGGGGATAAGCAAGGTTGCCCATACGAGCAGGTAGCTGGCAACATACAGTTCATACCAGATGGTCTTGTTCCTGGATGATTTGAGGGCAAATCTGTGAATGCAGAAAGACACCAGCAGAACAGGGAAAAAGAGAATTGGCAAATGAATAGCAGAGTCGTTCGGGTTCGCCTCGAGGGCATCTAAAAAGTTGTTTCTGGGGTCAACGAAGGCATAAAAAACGAAATAGGTCAGGCAAATCAAGGCTTCAACCGGAAACCTTTTGAAGCTGCTTGAGAATCCTTTCCAGAGACGTTTTAAAAAGCCTTCTTTCTGAATTACGGTTTCAATTTGCTCGTTCATATTCTGCTGGTACTGTAGCTTTTGTGTTAGAGTTTCTTGCCGGCAAGTTCGCTCAGACGGCTTCTTTCACCCATTATCAGGTTCACGTGCTCAAATAGCTTTTCTCCGTAGAGCTTGTCGCTGATGTGGGTAAGGCCGTTGGAATACTTGTCGAGGTATGGCTGGTCAATCTGCTGAACGTCGCCGGTAAAGACAATCTTGGTGCCTTCTCCCGCACGGGTGATGATGGTCTTGACTTCGTGTGGGGTAAGGTTCTGAGCCTCATCGATGATGAAATAAGTCTTCTGGAGGCTTCTGCCCCTGATGTAGGCCAGCGGGGCGATTTCCAGCTTCTTGGTTCTGAGCATCTCCTCAATCTTGATATTCTCCTTGGCGGAAGGGCCAAAGTTTTTCTTGATGACGGCGATGTTGTCGTAGAGAGGCTGCATGAAAGGAGCAAGCTTGTCCTCCACGTCTCCAGGCAGGAAGCCCATCTCCTCGTTCTGGAGGGTGATGACAGGCCTTGCAACCAGAATCTGCTCGTACTGGTCTGCCTGGGCAAGCGCTCCGGCCACGGCAATCAGAGTCTTGCCGGTTCCGGCGGTCCCCGTAAGAGATACAAGCTCAACGTCTTTGTTCATTACGGCATCCATAGCGAACACCTGCTCCTCGTTCCTTGGAGAAACGCCGTACTGGGTCTGAGGAAGAACTCTTACAACCTTGCCTGAGCGGGCGTCAAAGCGGGCCAGGATGGTGTTCTCACGGATTGGATCGCGGTCGTCCCAGTTAGGGTTCAGGTACTCGTCTTCTCCGGCGCTGGTGTCTACGTCCACGTGGTGAGTAGTTATCCTGTAAAGCTGGTTGAAGGCAGGCTTTTGGCTGAGCTTGAGGTCTTTAAAGTCTATGCTCAGGTTGTTTACCAGAGTGTTGATAGCCTTGAGAGGAACGTTCTCAAGCTGGATTACCCGGTCGTAGTCCTGGGTGAATTTCTCCTCCTTGATATGGTCGTTGAGATAGTCCTGGGTGAACATTCCCAGAGCCTTGGCCTTGAGCCTGAGGTTAACGTCCTTGGTTACGAGGCAAACGGTTCTGTTAGGATAATGCTGCTTGTACCATATAGCCGTGGCCAGAATCCTGTGGTCTGGAACGTCGTTGGTAAAGCATCCTTCAAGATCCTTAGGGAACGGGCGGTTAAGAGAAACGATTATAGTTCCCAGGCCAGGCCCCAGCGGATAACCTTTTTCCGGATCGTAGAGCCTCAGCTCGGAAATCTCATCTGCCTTCCTGACGAATTCCCTGGCGTTGTAGTTTATGGTTCCGTCTCCTTTCTTGAACTTGTCAAGTTCCTCAATTACAGCCAGTGGAATGACCAGATCGTTCTCCTGGAACTTGAAGATGCATCTCCAGTCGTGGAGCAAAACGTTTGTGTCCAGCACAAAAATCTTAGGCTGGCGTGTCTTGGCCTTGATCACATTCTCCAGCCCGCCCAGTTTCTTGGATTTTGAGCTCTTTGCCTTTGCCCTGGTTTTCACCGTCTTGGCGGTGCTTTTTCTTCTTTCCGTCTTAGTCTCTTTCATATTTTATGTTTTTGAATATTTCTCAGCGATTGGTTTTGTTTTCCTGGCACCACTTGACTGCTGCGGTGAACATTTCAATCCACGGAGTCACAGTGTCGCGGTCTTTGCGTGTGACTGGGTAGTATGCCCAATTCCAAGGTCTTATGCATCTTTCAGGATGCGGCATCATAGCCAGGTGCCTTCCATCTTTAGAGCAAACTCCCGCAATTCCCATCGGTGAACCATTAGGATTTGCCGGATACTCATTAAATGAATATCTGAGCGCTACTTCCATATCCTGGATCTTGCCGCTTGGCTTGAGGTTTCCGGCAGGGAAGCTGAACCTTCCTTCTCCGTGAGCCACCCAGATGCCTAACTTGCTTCCTTGCAAGCCTTTAAGCAGGATAGAGCTGCTCTTTGGAACTTCCACTCCCACGAATCCGCTCTCGAACTTGTGAGACAGGTTGTGGAGCATCTTAGGGGACTTGCTTCTGTCTTCAGGCGTTATCAGGCCGAGTTCCGCCATAAGCTGGCAGCCGTTGCAGATTCCAAGGCTCAGGGTGTCTTTCCGTGCGTAGAAATCCTTCAACGCCTTGGTAGCCTTGGCATTGTAGAGGAACGCTCCGGCCCATCCCTTGGCGCTTCCCAGAGTGTCTGCGTTGGAGAATCCTCCCACAAACACTATCATCTGCACATCTTTGAGGGTTTCCCTTCCGCTGGTAAGGTCTGTCATATGCACATCCTTTACGCGGAAGCCCGCCATATACAGGCACCAGGCCATCTCGCGGTCTCCGTTGCTGCCTTTCTCTCGGATTATTGCTGCAACAGGAGCCTTCTTCCTCTCGGTTTCCTTTAAGCTCAGCGATGCAGGAGCCTTTCCGCTGAAACCCTTCGGGAACTTGAACTCGAGCGGTTGCTTCTTGAAATTGGCGGCTCTCTCCCGTGCGCACTTAGGATTAGTCTGCCTGAGTTCCATCTGGTATGACGTTGAATACCAGACGTCTCTGGCCTTGTCTATATTTATCTTGACTGTGTTCAGTATATTGATGTATCTCTTAGGAGAATAGTGCCCGATGACCATCATCTGAACTCCTTCCGGATGCTTTTTATCTGCAACGGAAGCAAGAACCTTGTCCACAGCCTTTAGCTTGCTGTCTGCAACCTGGAGCAGAACGCCAGGCTTTTCGCTGAAGAAGAACTCGGTCATAGGAAGGCCAATCTTCCTGATGTCCATTCCGCCGGTGCGGTTAGCAAAGCACATTTCAAGAAGGCTGGTAATCATTCCGCCGGATCCGATGTCGTGGCCGGCAAGTATGAGTTTCTCTTTCGCAAGGCTCTGCACGGCATTGAAACACAGGCCGAAATATCCGGCGTCATCCACATCCGGCGCCTTGTCTCCGATCTGTCCAAGAACTTGCGCGAAAGCGCTTCCGCCAAGCTCCGGAGCGCTCTGGCTGAACGGAATGAACACAATGGAGCTCTTCTCCACAGGCTTAAGGACAGGGGAGATCGTGTTGTTGACATCCTCCACAGGTGCTGCTGCCGAGATGATTACCGTTCCCGGAGCCAGCACCTTCTCGCCGTCCGGATATGCTTGAGTCATACTCATTGAATCTTTGCCCGTCGGAACGTTTATTCCGAGTTCAACTGCAAAGTCGCTGACCGCCTTCACGGCCTTGTAAAGCCTTGCGTCCTCGCCCGGATTGCGGCTAGGCCACATCCAGTTGGCAGACAGTGAAACGCCCTTCAGCCCGCCGGAGAGCGGCGCCCATACAATATTTGTCAGCGCCTCAGCGATTGCCAGGCGGCTGCCTGCGGCGGAGTCAATCAGTCCGGCAACAGGGGCGTGCCCCAGAGACGTTGCGATACCTTCCTTGTTATCATATCCTATTGCGGTGACTGCCAGGTTGTTAAGCGGGAGCTGTATCTCGCCGCAGCATTGCTGCAGGGCTATTAACCCGGTAACCGAGCGGTCCACCTTATCGGTGAGCCAGTCTTTGCAGGCCACGCTTTCCAGGCGTAGCACCTGATTCAGATAATCGGTGAACTTCTCCGTGCTGAATTTCAGAGGATTGAACTTGTATTCGGCGGTTTCTCCCTTCATATATGTCTTAGGGGCACTGCCGAACATATCTTTCATTTCCAGGTCAATGGCACTTTCTCCCTTCTTTTCGTCGCGGAGTACAAACCTATGGTCTTCAGTCACTTGGCCGATTTCATAGAACGGGGCTCTTTCTCTCTCGGCGATTGTCTTGAGCAGGGCCACGTCTTTTTCCTTGAGCGCCAGGCCCATTCTCTCCTGACTCTCGTTGCCTATGATCTCTTTCAGTGAAAGGGTAGGGTCACCGATAGGGAGCTTGCTGATATCCACCTTGCCGCCAGTCTCTTCCACCAGCTCGGAGAGGCAGTTCAGATGGCCGCCAGCCCCGTGGTCGTGTACTGAGATGATAGGGTTCTTGTCCATTTCGCTGAGGGCACGGATTGCATTGTAGTCTCTCTTCTGCATCTCGGCATTGGCTCTCTGTATGGCGTTAAGTTCTATCTCATTGCCGTACTGGCCTGTATTCACTGAACTTACCGCTCCGCCGCCCATACCTATGCGGTAGTTGTCTCCGCCCAGCAACACCAGGCGGTCGCCTTTCTCGGGAACTTCCTTGGCTGCGTCTGCCTTCTTTGCATATCCCACTCCGCCGGCCAGCATTATGACTTTGTCGTAGCCGAACTTAGGGTTGTCTTTCTCCACGCCTTTCTGCTTTGCCGCGTGTTCAAACGTCAGCAGAGAGCCGCAGATTATCGTCTGTCCGAACTTGTTGCCAAAGTCGCTGGCTCCGTTGGATGCCTTTGTCAGTATCTCTTCCGGGCTCTGGTACAGCCATTTGCGAGGCTTGTCCTTCTGCCACGGCCTAAGAACAGGCTTAGCATTCTTGGCGTCAAACCTCGGATAGCTGGTCATATAGACGGCTGTTCCGGCAATAGGGAAGCTGCCTTTTCCGCCGGCCATTCTGTCTCTGATTTCTCCGCCGGTTCCCGTTGCCGCACCGTTGAATGGCTCCACGGTTGTAGGGAAGTTATGTGTCTCGGCCTTGAGGCTTATTACGGTCTCTCTCTCCTTGGTCTTGAAGAACGACGGCTTCTCCGGCTTTTCCGGGTAGAACATCGTGACCTTAGGGCCCTGTAGGAAGGCGCAGTTGTCTTTGTACGCGCTTATCACCAGGTTCGGATTGAGTTTGGTAGTCTTCTTTATCATCTGGAACAGAGACGATTCCATCTCCTTTCCGTCTATGATGAATGTTCCGTTGAAAATCTTGTGGCGGCAGTGCTCGCTGTTCACCTGGCTGAATCCGAACACCTCGCTGTCTGTCAGCGGACGGCCAATCTTCTTTGCCAGGCCTTCCAGATACGCTATCTCATCCTTGCTCAGCGCCAGTCCCTCTTTCTTGTTGTAAGATGCCAGATTCTTGATGTACACCACCTTGTCCGGCTTCTTGTTCACCGTGAAAATCTCCTGGTCCAGCCCGCTGTAGAGCCTCTGCAGCATCTTGTCATACACCGGAGTGCCTTTGTACGGGAAGTATTCCTCCATACGCTCAATGCCGGAGATGTTCATATTCTGGGTAATCTCCACTGCTGTTGTGCTCCAAGGGGTTATCATCTCCCTTCTCGGGCCGGTGAAATTGCCCTTGACGGTCTCTCCCTTAATCAGAGATGCATCGCCGAGAAGCCATTTGAGTGCATTTATATTATCGTCAGAGAGTTTCAGAGAACTCTTTACAGCCACCACGCTGCCAGATTTAGATTTGAAGAAGATAATCATAGTTTGCGAATTTACGCATAAATCTTGTTCGTTCGGCACACGCATAACCTTCAGAGAAGGTTAATTTATCAACCGCCGAGTGTTGAAAAACCATCCGAGAGCAGATAAAGCGGAAATGCTTAAATTTGTATGTTATGACAGATATCGAGTATAACAGGATGCTGGAGGAAATCTACCAGAGGTTTCCGTCTTTCCAGGTGGTAGGGGACAGGGCTTTCAAGCCCGGCCTTGGGAATATGCTGGCTCTGGACGAGGCTCTAGGCTTTCCGTCAAGAAACTTCAAGACCGTGCATATTGCCGGAACCAACGGCAAAGGCTCTGTCAGCCATATGATTGCCTCTGCGCTTATGTCTCTTCCTGGCCCGTCAAACAATCTCCGTGTTGGCTTGTACACCTCGCCGCATCTGGTGGATTTCAGGGAGAGGATCAAGGTGGACGGCCAAATGGTGGAAAAGGAATGGGTGTTCAACTTCCTCAAAGACCACAAGGAACTCTTCGAGAAGATCGATGCTTCTTTCTTTGAGATTACTACCGCTATGGCATTCAGTTACTTCTCCTTCCGTAACGTGGATGTGGCTGTAATCGAATGTGGCCTTGGCGGAAGGCTTGATTCCACAAACATTATCACCCCGATGGCCAGCGTTATCACCAACATCGGCTTCGACCACATGCAGTATCTGGGCAACACCCTGGAGGAAATTGCCTCGGAGAAGGCCGGCATCATCAAGCCTGGCATTCCTGCCATAATAGGGGAAACTTCCGGCGTGGAGAGAGTCTTCATAGACAAGGCATCTGCCTGCAGCACAGATATATACTTCGCTGAGAAACTTACCCCTTACAACCTCAGCCCGGATGGAGCATTCAGGAGTTTTTCTCATCGAGATATAGATGCAAGGGAAGAATCCCTGAAGTCTGTTATAACTCTTGCCACCTGCCTTCTGGCCAGCGTGGAACCAAGTCGAATGGATCTCAAGGGAGACTGCCAGAAAAAGAACATCAAGACTGTCTGCACAGCCCTTGCCGTCCTCCTCCGCAAGATGCTGGACGATAGCCAGAAAGACCTCTCTGAGACAGCCATCGCAGAGATGGTGGAAAACATTGAAAACGCTGCCCATATCACCGGTCTTCGGGGCAGATGGGAAAAGCTCAGCGACAACCCTCTTGTTATCTGCGACATCGGCCACAACGCCCACGGGATGAAACTCCTGATGCCTCAGGTGGAGCGTACCTACAGGGAAAGGCTCGACAACAGCACTTTATTGGCAAACTCCGGGCATAAACCGCGTCTGATTATGTTCTTTGGAGTGATGAAAGACAAGGACCTTGCCTCTGAAGTGGAATTCCTCCCGAAAGATGCTCACTACCTTTTTATCAATGCTGCCACTCCAAGAGCCCTTCCAGCCTCTGATCTCAAGGTCAAGATGGACGAATTCGGTTTCAGTGGAGAAATCCCCGGAGACGGCAGTATCTCTTCTGGCTTGCAGTGGATTAAGGAAAACGCCAAGCCGGAAGACTTTGTTTTCATAGGCGGCAGTTCATACGTTGTTGCCGAAGTTCTGAAGTTGTTCTAGGAGGGTTTTCTGAAAAATTTTCGGAAAAGACTTGCAAGTTTGGAAAATTGCACTACCTTTGCAGTCCCAATTCGGCCGTAGTGGCCACGATTCGGGAGCATAGCTCAGTTGGTTTAGAGCATCTGCCTTACAAGCAGAGGGTCATAGGTTCGACTCCTATTGCTCCCACAAGAAAGCCCGTCAGACATCTGGCGGGCTTTTTCGTTATACTTCTATCACCGTAGGTGTGTGGCCGGAAAGCTCCGGAATCTTCAGCAGAATCTCCTTTGGAACCTTCATATAGCAGGTCAGAGTGCCGTCCGGGCAGCCGATACTGTCAAGATTGTCAAGCACATCCTTGTCTATAATGTATCTGACCTTGTGTTCCGGATCCATCAGCAGGCAGAAAATGGTGGCGGCTCCGTGCTCCGCCCCCAGCATCTCCATAAGTTTGTCCGCTGGGGCAAATGATACTCTAGATATCTTGAGCGCCCGCCCGAAGTCCTTGGTGCTGAAAGGTTTGTAGCTTCTAGTGATGAACAGGTAGAACACTGTCTGCTGGCGGTTGCAAAGGAAGATGTTCTTCACTACTTCAGTGTTTAGTTTCTCGCCGATTATGTGGCAGTCTTCCATACTTGCCGCAGGAGAGTTGTCAACTCTCTCGAATCCTATACCCAGTTTGTGCAAAGCGTCATACGCCTTCTCTTGCAGAGGATTCTGCATTTGAGAAGGCGCAGTTCTGATTATATCGCTGACCTGTTTCAATCGATCTCTTATTTCTTGGTGGCTGGTCTCTTGTAGCCGTCCTTTTCTGCGCGGGCAACCATCTTGGAGATTCTCTTGGCGGTATCTGGGTGAGAGGAGAAGAGGTTGCTAACGGCGTTGGAAGTGTTTGAGTTGGCATTCAGGCTTTCCAGTTTTTCAAAGGCCATAGCCATATAGTAAGGATTCTTGCCGTTCTTAACCAGGAAGTCATAGCCGTAGTCATCCGCCTCGCTTTCCTGCTTGCGTGAGAATGAGCTGCTTGCAAGGGTCTGGCCGAGGTCTCCCAGCTGAGATGCTGACAGGGCGGCTACAGTTCCTCCGGCTGCCATAAGGCCGTAACGGGCTGCAACTACGAGCATAGCCTGCTGGAACTGCTTCTTGGTGTGCTTGAGGCCTACGTGGCCGATCTCGTGGCCGATAACGCCTAAGACTTCATCGTCTGTCATAAGGTCCATAAGGCCGGTATATACTCTAACGCTGCCGTCTGCGCAGGCAAAAGCGTTAACCTGGTTGGTCTTGTAAACCTTGAAGTTCAGAGGAGTGCCGTCTACCTCGGTAATGCCGGCAGTCAGTTTTCTAAGGCGCTTGGTGTAAGGATCTGACTCAGGAAGGACAACGTTCTGCTTGTCTTCGTTGGCAATGTACTGTCCTACATATGCCTTGACCTCCGCATCGGAGAGGGTGGCAGCCTGGATAGCCTGCATTCCTCCGGCCAGAAGGGCCTCGGAATTGAGAGTTCCGCAAGAAGATGTCATTGCAGCACCGGCAAGCACGATAATTGCTGAGAAAATTGCTTTGAAAGATTTCATAACCGAATTCTGTATGTTTTTACTAAATTTGTCTGTAACAAATTTATGAAAAAAATGAAAGCAATACAATTATCTCTGCTTGCCGTTTTTTCTTTGGTCCTGGCTAGTTGCGTTCAACCAAAGGAAAACCTTCCCCAGAAGATAGATGACTTTGTTATAAAGGCCCAGGTCAACTGCAAGGAATACACGCAGGAAGACTGGGAAAAGTCTGTCAAGGAGTATGAGGCCCTGATGGAGGAATACGGCAAGAAGGAGAGCACATATACGGCCGAGGAAAAACAGAAAGTGGCCAATGCCGCAGGACGCTATCACGCTCTGCTTCTGGAGAATGCAATAGACCAGTCCTCCGATGAGATAAAGGCTTTGCTCAAAGAGCTGGCAGATGAAAGCAAGCTCCTTCCGGCCTTTATGGACGGCTTCAAAGACGTGCTCCAGAGCGATACCGTAAAGCTTGAGAAGATATTCAGCGATATTTTCGCCTCAGATCCGGTAAAGGAAATCATAGGCAGCATAGGCTCACTTTTTGGCGGGCTCAGCGATGCTTTTGAAGACAACGAAGAAATAGAAACCATTGTAGATACCCTCGGTCCCGCTGAACCGCTGGACATTGCAAAATAAAGAATGATATGAAAGGAATAGTTCTCGCAGGAGGCTCAGGCACAAGACTTTACCCTATAACCAAAGGCGTGAGCAAACAGCTTCTCCCAATATACGACAAGCCAATGATATACTATCCTGTTTCCGTTCTGATGAAGGCCGGAATCAGAGATATCCTGATAATTTCCACACCGGAAGACATGCCTTCTTTCAAGAGGTTGCTCGGCGATGGGTCTTCGTTTGGAGTGAACTTCTGCTATGAAGTCCAGCCATCTCCGGACGGACTGGCCCAGGCTTTTATTATTGGAGAGAAATTCATAGGAAAAGACAGCGTCTGCCTTGTTCTGGGAGACAACATCTTCTACGGCAACAACTTCAACAGTCTGCTTCTCAATGCTGTAGAAAACGCAGACAAAGGCAAGGCAACCGTCTTCGGATACTGGGTTAATGACCCTCAGAGATACGGAGTGGCCGAGTTTGACAAAGACGGGAACGTTCTCAGCATAGAGGAAAAGCCAAAGGAGCCAAAGAGCAACTACGCCGTGGTGGGCCTTTATTTCTATCCTAACAGCGTGGTGGAGATTGCAAAGAACGTCAAGCCATCCTGGAGAGGAGAGCTTGAAATCACATCGGTGAATCAGGCCTATCTGGAACAGGGCAACCTCAAGTCAGAGAAATTCGGCTACGGCTTTGCCTGGCTTGATACCGGAACGCACGACTCTCTGTATCAGGCTACTAACTTTGTCCAGGTGCTGGAAGCAAGGCAGGGCATCAAGATCGCCTGTCTGGAAGCCATAGCCTTCAGCAAGGGATGGATTACCGCAGACCGCCTCAAGGAGATTGCCGCCCCGATGGCAAAGAACCCTTACGGCCAGTACCTGCTGGATCTTGCCGCCGGAAAAATCCAGCTCGCCGAACAGTAATCAATAGAAAATGGAAATAATCAAGACAGACATAGAAGGCTTACTGATACTCAAGCCAAAAGTTTTCGGAGACGACCGCGGATATTTCTTTGAAAGCTACAACAAGAAGGTACTCAGCGATTTGGCACCGGATATCCCGGACTTTGTGCAGGACAACCAAAGCTATTCCACTTTCGGGGTAGTGCGCGGCCTGCACTTCCAGAAAGCGCCATACGCTCAGGCAAAGCTGCTGAGAGTTGTTAGCGGAAAGGTTCTGGATGTGGCAGTGGACCTTAGGCCAGGATCCTCAACCTTCGGCCGGCACGTCAGCGTGGAACTCAGCGGAGAAAACCAGCTGCAGTTCTTCATTCCGGAAGGCTTTGCGCACGGTTTTTCCGTCCTCAGCCCGGAAGTCATCTTCCAGTACAAATGCTCGGCCTTCTACAACAAGGAAGCCGAAGGTGGAATCATCTTCAACGATCCGGATCTGGGAATAGACTGGGGCATTCCGGCAGAGGATATGATACTCAGTCCTAAGGACAAGCTCCATCCAACTCTGAAACAGTACGTTGAAACAATTCAACTCGGGCGTAGTGGTGAATAGGAAAGAAGTTATGGAAAATAAAGATACATTGAAGAACATTCTGGTGACGGGAGCCAACGGGCAGCTGGGAACTTCCCTGGCTCTGATGGCTAACGGAGGAGATGCCAATTTCTTCTTCACCGATGTTGATACTCTGGATATTACAGATTACAAGGCGGTTAGCCGCTATATGAAGGACAGGCATATAGGCATAGTGATAAACTGCGCCGCCTACACCAATGTAGAAAAGGCGGAGGATGACCGTGACTCTGCTTTCAAGATCAACGCCGAGGCTGCTGGAAACATAGCCAAGGCGTGCCGTGTGAACAACGCCGCCCTGATACATATCTCCACAGACTACGTGTTCGGGAAGGAGCGCTCCACCCTGCCTCGGACTGAAGAGGTCAAGCCTTCTCCTTCAGGCGTTTACGGAGAAAGCAAACTTGAAGGCGAACGGAGGATTGTTGCTGAACTTGAAGGAAGTAAGCAGGCGGACAAAGCGAGGTATGCTATTGTTAGAACGGCGTGGCTCTATTCGGAATACGGCAAGAATTTCGTGAAGACGATGCTGGAGCTTTTCTCCAAGAGAGATAAAGTTAACGTTGTATTTGACCAGATTGGAACGCCTACTTATGCCGGAGACTTGGCAGCCGTGGTTTACAGGATCGCCCTGGAAATGTCCCGCGGAGATTTCCGCAAGGTAGACAATGGCATCTACAACTTCACCGATGAAGGTGTCTGCTCCTGGTACGACTTTGCTTGCTCCATCGCTGAGGAAAGTAATTCAGAATGCAGGGTAATGCCTTGTCACTCAGATGAATTCCCAAGCAAAGTCAAGAGGCCGGCATACTCCGTTCTGGACAAGGGCAAGATCAAGCAGAGGTTCCAGATTGAGATTCCGCACTGGAGGCAATCGCTGAGAATATGCCTCAACTCCCTTAAGAAATGACAAAGAATTAATTGAAACTGCATTTTAGCAAGACATAAAGAATGAAGGCAATAATGATAACTGGAGGGGCCGGATTCATTGGTTCCCACGTGGTTAGGATGTTCGTAAAGAAGTATCCGAGAACAAAGATCATCAACTACGACAAGCTCACATACGCGGGCAATCTGTCCAATCTAAAAGACATAGAAAGCCGCAAAAACTATGTGTTTGTTAAGGGAGATGTAACTGATTACAAGAAGGTTATGGCAACTCTCAAGGAGTATGGAGTTGATGGCATAATCCATTTTGCGGCAGAGAGCCACGTAGACCGCAGCATCAAGGATCCGTTTGCCTTTGCAAAGACCAATGTCATTGGAACCCTCACTCTGCTTCAGGCCGCCAAGGAGTTCTGGGGCTGCACACTGGCCAATGCCGCCCAGATGGAGAAGAAACACAGGTTCTACCACATATCCACAGACGAAGTTTACGGATCGCTGAAGTTCGACAAGAGGCTTTTCAAGGAATCTGACCGCTACGAGCCTCATTCTCCGTATTCCGCTTCCAAGGCTTCTTCTGATCATTTCGTAAGGGCTTATCACGACACCTTCGGCCTTCCTGTGGTGCTTACAAACTGCAGCAACAACTACGGGCCTTATCAGTTCCCGGAGAAGCTTATTCCTCTGATGATAAACAATATAGAGCATAACAAGCCGCTCCCTGTATACGGCAAGGGAATAAATGTCAGAGACTGGCTCTATGTAGAAGACCACGCCAAGGCAATTGACCTGGTGTTCCACAAGGGAACGGTAGGGGAAACCTACAACATCGGCGGACTGAACGAGTGGAGAAACATAGACATTGTAAATCTCCTGATCAAGATTGTGGACAAGCATCTGGGCCGCCCTGCCGGCACGTCCAAGAAGCTGATAACCTATGTAGCAGACCGCGCCGGACACGATCTGCGCTATGCAATAGACTCCTCCAAACTCCGCAAGGAACTCGGCTGGAAGCCAGAGACCAGCTTCCCTGAGGGCATAGAAAAGACCGTTGCCTGGTATCTTGAGAACAAGGAATGGGTGGAGAACATCACCAAGGGAGCCTACAAGCGTTATTATCGCGATATGTATTCCAATAGGAAATAACAACATAATAAATACGGGTATGAAATTCTTTATAGACACAGCCAACCTAGACCAGATCCGTCAGGCCCAGTCTCTGGGAATCCTGGACGGCGTAACCACCAACCCTTCTCTTATGGCAAAAGAAGGAGTAAAAGGCAAAAAGCAGATTTTCAAGCACTACAAGGCCATTTGCGATATGGTGGACGGTCCCGTTAGCGCTGAGGTTTTCTCCACAGACTTCAAGGGAATGATTAAGGAGGGAGAAGAACTCCATAAGATTGATCCGGACAAGATAACCATTAAGCTTCCTTGCACTGAAGACGGCATCAAGGCTGTAAAGTATTTCTCCCAGAAAGGCTACAGGACCAACTGTACGCTGGTATTTACTGTAGGTCAGGCTCTTCTGGCTGCCAAGGCAGGAGCCACTTTCTGCAGCCCGTTCATCGGAAGGCTAGACGACATTGGTGAAGACGGAATCCAGCTGATTGAGCAGATAGTTGATATGTATTCATATTACGGATTCGAGACCCAGGTGCTGGCTGCTTCTATCCGTCATACCAACCACATACTCAGGTGCATAGAGGCCGGAGCAGATGTCGCTACCTGCCCTTACAAATCCATTATCGGCCTGATTGACCATCCACTCACTACCAAGGGTCTGGAGATTTTCTGCAAAGCTGCAGAATCCATGAAGTGATTTATTGAATAGGATTTGAGCCAGAAGAAAGATCACTAAAGCGGATGACAGATAACCTGAAACAGAAGGCAATAAGCGGAGCCCGGTGGGGATTCATAGAGAATTTCGCCTCTCTTGCCGTTTCCTTTATTGTTGCCTTTGTGCTTCAGCGATGGTTTCTGTCTCCGCACGAGTTCGGCCTGGTAGGGGAGCTGGCCATTTTCATCGCAATCTCTATCTCTTTCATAGATAACGGCTTTTCTTCCGCCATTATCAAAAAGCCGGAGCCAACAAAGAAGGATTTTTCCACCACATTCGTCACAAACTTTACCATCAGCCTTGTCTGCTTTGCCATACTTCAGCTGTCGGCTCCGTATGTAGCATCGTATTTCGGCGAGCCTCAACTGGAGGATCTGCTGAGGGTACTGTCGTTTGTGCTGATAATCAATGCGGTGTCTATCATTCAGAGAGTGATTCTGGTAAAGGATGTGGATTTCAAGAGCCTTACCAAATGCTCCGTTACCGCATCTGTAATCAGCGGCATAGTGGGAATCTGGATGGCTATCCGAGGATACGGAGTATGGAGCCTTGTGGGGCAGCAGCTTTCCCGCCAGGGAGTCAATGCCATAATGCTTTGGATTATCGGTAGATGGAAACCTAGCCTGGCCTTTTCCGGCAAGAGTTTCAGGGAGCTTTTCTCATATGGCAGCAATGTTCTGGTGACAGGCCTTCTGGATACTATTTTCAAGAACATTTACTTCCCGGTAATAGGAAAGGGATTCGGAACGGCCACTCTGGGCCAGTACACAAACTCCGAGAAATACAGCAGCGTTACTTCCACCAACCTCTCACAGGTTGTCCAGAGAGTAAGCTTCCCGGTACTTAGCAAGGTCCAGGAAGATGAAGTCAGACTCAAGAGAGCATTCCGCACCATCCTCAAGGTAGTGATGGCTGTGTCTCTTCTGATAAGCTTCTGTCTTTCAGCCCTCTCGTATCCGTTTGTGGTTGGACTGGTTGGAGAAAAATGGGCTCAGGCAGCGCATATACTTTCCATCATCTGCCTTGCGGGAGCATTCTATCCGGCCCATTATCTCTTCCAGAACCTGCTTATGGTAAAGGGCAAGATGAGGCAGTATCTGGCAATGGACATTCTCAAGAAGGTTCTGATGATTATTTCCATCGCGATAGGAATAATCCTCAAAGACCTGGATATCCTTCTGTGGGGAATGGTGGCGGCTTCCGTTCTGACTTTCGTGATCTACGCTGTCTATTCCGGAAGGGTTATCGGCTACACCGCGTGGGAGCAGATCAAGGACCTGGCCCCAACATTCCTAATCTGCATAATTGTCTCTCTTGCAGCTGGAATCGCGGCAGCAGCCTTCCGCTACATCTGCATCCAGAACCTCTGGTACGATGTTACCTGGACCAATCTGGCATCAGTTGGTGTTGGACTCATAATAGGAGCCCTCATCGTCCTGGCCCTGTACAAATTCCTGCCCAAGAAAGAAGTTGCTGAAATCAAAAACCTCCTTTCCATAGGCAAAAGAAAAAGCCCAGACAAAATGCCTGAGCTTTAACGTGACCCGCTCGGGGCTCGAACCCGAGACCCCAACATTAAAAGTGTTGTGCTCTACCAACTGAGCTAGCGGATCTCCAATTTGGGTTGCAAAAGTATAGATTAAAATTCTCTTATGCAAATTTTATTTCCGTCATTCGGGCAAGAGGTTCTTGATGTGCTAAACATCAACAATATCCGCTATTGCATTGACGGAAATGCCATTCTATTTCCCGATCAAGGCTTGAAGATGATCCTTGTGCCGATGCTGGCATCTTCTCCCGGAACTTCTGCTTCAACCTCTTCTGCCGGAATTTCTGCCTCAATATCTTCTCCTGGAACTTCTGCTCAGGATTCTCATGCGGGAACGTTTTTCCTGTATGAGGACAGATGGAGGGCCTCCAAGAACGTTACAGCCCAGAGGATACTCTCCAGGCTGGGCGTTTTCAGAAGAGTCCACGCACGGCTTTGCACGGTTGTTTCTCTCCAGAACTGCAAAGACAATGGCCTAAGTCCAGATGCATTCCGTTCCAAGGCTAAGAAATTCCTGGATGCCTTTCATACCTACGGCTACCTCAAAGGACAAATAGACTATCTGCTTATGTACAAGGCAGATACCATTGCCGCGGCCCAGTTCATGAAGACCTATAGCAAAGAAGAAACCGCATATGAGTGGACACGTTACGCAAGCCTTCCGGATGTGAGGATAGCCGGCGGAATGGGCAAGGTACTTGAACAATTCATCCGTGATGTAATTCATAGACAAGATTTGCAGAAGAAAAGCGATTCCCCTAAATGCATTGAGGTTATGAGCTACTCAGACAATGAGTGGGGAGAAGGGGACGCCTACCGCAAACTCGGCTTCCGTCAGAAAGGCTCAATTCCACCGGTCACATATCGCATAGATCCAGCAACTTATAAACGCATCAATCCACGCCAGTGGGCGCAAATGACCCTCAAAGCAAGTCTCAGAGCTACTTCTAGAGTCAATGCAGAGTCATATCCTCTAATCCAAAATCAGGGAAGCCGCAAGTGGGTGCTAAGGCTCAGCGATGGATGTTCGGGCTGAGAAAGCTCTGTGATGGTGGTGGGGGCTGAGAAAGCTCTGTGATGGTGGTGGGGGCTGAGAAAGCTCTGTGATGGTGGTGGGGGCTGAGAAAGCTCGGCGATGGTGGGCTGTAAAGCGTTGATTCTCAAGACGTCTGTAATATTACCGTGCGAAAAAGCGGGGGTAATATTCGAGGAGTGTTGATACTTAGGCAGTTGCGAGGTACCATCGCCAGAAGGGCTCCAGCCGAGCTGCTTCCAAGGCACCATCGCCGAGCTACCCTTAAGAGCTATTTGCCTTTTGATTGTTTTTCGCCACCTCTAACCAGTTTCTTGTATTCAACTTCAACAGCCAGGGCCTTTTTGAAGTCATCTAATGTCCCGAAAAGGTCCAAAATTATCTCTTTGTTGATTTTTATCAACTCTTTCCACACACCCGGTTTTTTAGTAAAAAGCTTCAACGAGGAATACTTATAGCGGAATGGACTGTTGCAAATATTGGCTTTCACGGGATTGTTGGCATTGTACAGAATCTTTTCCCGTTGTGCTTCTGGGTAGGATATTGGAGAAGATTTGATAGTTGAATCAAGGAACAATGGACCATTTCTTTTGTGTCTGACATTATACCAGCCGCAATACTTTCTTGCAATATATGTTTTAAAGCCCATTATGTCTGGCGAATCAACAATCATATGAAAGTGATTGTACATACAGACAACAATAACAATGTCTGAATGGAACTTCTTTCTGGCGTCTTCTATCGTATAAAGCAGTTTCTTGAAGTCAGATTGTCGGAAAAAAAGCCTGTCTCCATCGACTTGCTTGGCATATAAGTGATACATTCCTGGCTCTCTCACGATATTTGAACGAACATGCGGACGTTTGTTTGATTGTTTCTTGTTGCTTTCCTGTTTTATCATAATCTACCCCGTATTAGAAACAATGTTTTCTGTCTAGGCAAATCTATTGAAAGATTCACTGAGGCGAATGCCAAACAGTAAAATTTACCCGTGAAGGATGAAACTTTTGATAATTCCAGGATTGTACCATCATCTTTGGTTGTTTGGTTGCTCGGGGATGGTGGGCTGTAAGGCGTTGATTGTCAAGACGTCCGTAACATTACCATGCGGAAATGCGGGGGTAATATCCGGTGAGTGTTGATACTCAGGCAGTTGCGAGGCACCATCGCCGGAAGGGCTCCCGCAAGGCCATGAAAGCTAGTTCATGGAGGCTTTTTTCGTTTTGGCTGATAGAGCTCGGCTATAGGGGATTAGGATATGGAGCTAGTGCTAGGTGGGTTTAGCTCTGGGTTTTGGGGGCTTTGGATTTGACGGTGATCTGGCCGTCTGCCCAGCTGAGCTCGATGGTTTCTCCCACCTGGAACTTGCCGGAGATAATGGCCTCTGATACCGGGTCTTCCACGAGTTTCTGGATGGCTCGCTTGAGTGGACGGGCACCGTACTGCGGATCGTAACCTTCCTCCGCGATGTATTTTTTTGCGGCTGGAGTAATCTTGAGCTTGTAGCCAATCTGCTCCACTCTGGAGAACAGGCCCTTGAGTTCTATGTCTATGATCTTCTCCAGATCCTCACGGGTGAGAGGATTGAAGAGAATCTGCTCGTCCAGTCTGTTGAGGAACTCTGGCGAGAAGTGGTTCTTGAGGGCTTTGTCTATGATGCTCTTGTTCTTGGAAACAACATCAAGCTTGGTTTGGGTGGCGTAACCAACGCCCTGGCCAAAGTCTTTGAGTTCCTTGGTTCCGATGTTGGAAGTCAGGATGAGGATGGTGTTGCGGAAATCTATATTCCTGCCGTTGGAGTCTGTAAGCCTGCCTTCGTCCAGTACCTGCAGCAGCAGGTTGAAGATGTCCGGATGAGCCTTCTCTATTTCATCCAGAAGAACCACGCTGTAAGGCTTGCGGCGGACTTTCTCGCTGAGTTCACCGCCCTCGTTGTAGCCGATATATCCTGGAGGCGCTCCAATCAGGCGGCTGACGGAGAATTTCTCCATAAACTCGCTCATATCTATGCGGATGAGGGAATCTTCCGTGTCAAATAGGTTGCGGGCCAGCACCTTGGCCAGCTGAGTCTTGCCCACGCCAGTAGGTCCAAGGAACAGGAAGGTGCCGATAGGCTTGCCAGGATCCTTTAGGCCGGCGCGGTTTCTGAGGATTGCCCTGGTAACCTTGTTAATGGCCTCGTCCTGGCCGATTACGCTCTCCTTGAGTGTATTGGCCATATTTAGCAGACGGTTGCTTTCGCTCTGGGCCAGTTTCTGGATAGGAATCTTGGTGGTCTGGCTCAGAACGGCCTCTATGTCTTCCTTGTCAACTACCACAGGGTTGTTCTCCATCTTCGCCCTCCATTTCTTGCGGGCGGTGTCAAGCTCTTCCTCCTTGGTTTTGAGGGCATCGCGGAGCATAGAAGCCTGCTTGAAGTTCTTCTCGCGGATGGCCTTGCTCTTTTCTGTCTGGAGCACGGAAACTGCGCTCTCAAGTTCTGACAGTGCCTTTGGAACCTTGAGGTTCTTGATATGGGCTCTACTGCCGGCCTCGTCCATTATGTCTACCGCCTTGTCTGGAAGGCAACGGTCTGATATGTATCTCTGGCTCAGCGATATGCAGCTCTTAAGGGCCTCGTCTGTATAGGTTACGTTGTGATGGCCCTCGTACTTGGACTTGATGTTATGCAGGATAAGAAGCGTCTGGTCAAAATCCGTAGGCTCAACCATCACCTTCTGGAATCGCCTTTCAAGGGCGCCGTCCTTCTCTATCACCTCTCTGAACTCATCCAGGGTGGTTGCTCCGATGCACTGGATGTCTCCGCGGGCAAGGGCAGGCTTGAGCATATTGGCAGCGTCCAGGCTGCCGGAAGCTCCGCCGGCTCCCACAAGCGTATGAAGCTCGTCTATGAACAGAATAACGTCGTCGTTTTTCTTCAGCTCGTTGAGTATGGCCTTCATCCTCTCCTCAAACTGGCCGCGGTACTTGGTTCCGGCAACTATGCTTCCAATGTCCAGAGAGATTATCCTCTTGTTAGCCAGGGAGTAAGGAACTTCCTTGTGAGCAATCTTGTTAGCCAGGCCCTCTGCAATGGCACTCTTTCCAACGCCAGGTTCGCCAATCAGGATAGGGTTGTTCTTCTTTCTGCGCCCCAGGATCTGAGCCACGCGGTCGATTTCCTTGTCGCGAGCCACTACCGGATCAAGCTCATCTGCTGCTGCAGCCTTGGTAAGGTCAAAGCCAAAGCTGTCCAGAACCGGAGTCTTGCTCTGCGATCCTCCAGCTGCATTTTGCTGGATGCTTCCTGCAGGGATATTTCCCTCTATATTGGAGCCGGAAGTGAAATTGTCTGCGCTCATTCCGCCATCGGAAGGAGGATTTGCTCCGCCGCCCTGAGAGGTAAATCCGCCCAGAAGATCGTCTGAAGCCCTTCCGCCCTGAGCTTCAGGAGAAGCGTCCTGAGGTTCTATGTTCTTTATGGTAGCGTAATGGATTCCCTGCATATGCAGATAATCTATGGCCGCCGTGCTGTTGCCCCTCATTATGGCCAGAAGAAGATGCAGAGAACCCGGAGTCGGAGACTTCAGGCTCCTGGCTTCCAGATACATAAGCTTGAGAGCCGTGCTGGCTGCGGAAGACAGGGCAATCTCGTTAGACTTGTTCTCCGGAATAGGCTCTCCCTTCCCGATGGTGTCTTCTATAGACTTTTTCATCGCTGAGATGTCTATTCCAAGCTCCAGCAGCCTGGCCACCGCAGCATTGTCTGAATGCCTTATCATTCCCAGAACCAGATGGTCTGTTGTAAGGACATAGCTTCCGAGCCTAATGGCCTCTTCTTTTGAGTAGGCGATTATGGCGTTTAGTATTTCAGGAAAATCGATGTACATTGAGATAACTATTTGGGGTACAATATACGAATAAAAAGCCTTCCAACGGGCATTTTGGCGGAAATTCTTCCTTTAGGAAGACTCACAAAATTTCCAGCGGGAAAAGTTTGGAAAAAAGAGGCGGATTTCGTAAATTTGAAAGTTAAATTTAAAGAGGTATAAATGGACGAGAACAAGGATTTGAACGGCACACCCGTGCCGGAGGAGGGCAGCGATTTCAACCACGGAATTATCCAGAGGATAAACATAGAGGATCAGATGAAGACCGCTTACATCGATTACTCTATGAGTGTGATTGTGTCCCGTGCTCTCCCTGATGTAAGAGACGGTCTGAAACCTGTTCACCGCAGGATTCTTTACGATATGGGCAAGGAGCTGAACATCACCTCCGGCGGCCAGACCAAGAAGTCTGCCCGCGTGGTTGGAGACGTGCTCGGTAAGTTCCACCCTCACGGAGACAGCAGCGTGTATGACGCTATGGTACGCCTGGCGCAGACCTGGAATATGCGTTACCCGCTGGTGTTCGGCCAGGGTAACTTCGGCTCAGTAGGAGGAGATCCTCCTGCAGCTCAGCGATATACGGAAGTTAAACTGATGCCGGCCGGAGAGGAGGTCCTCAAGGATCTTGAAAAAGACACCGTAGACTTTGTGCCAAACTTCGACGGCGAATATATGGAGCCAACAGTGCTTCCGGCCAAGCTTCCGCTGCTTCTAATCAACGGAACCAATGGAATCGCCGTGGGAATGGCCACTATGATGCCGCCTCACAACCTGACGGAAGTCTGCAACGGCATTATCGCCTACATCGATAACCCGGATATAGACACTGATGGCCTGATGCAGTACATCAAGGGTCCGGACTTCCCTACAGGCGGCACCATTATGGGCTTGCAGGGCATCAAAGACGCATATGAAACCGGAAGAGGCCGCATAATCATCCGCGGAACCACAGACATAGAAGTCAACGAAAAGAGCGGAAGAGAAACCATCGTGATAAAGGAAATCCCATATATGGTCAACAAGAACGAGCTGATCAAGCAGATTTCTATGATGGTGGATAACAAGAAGATAGAAGACATTGTCTATGTCAACGACGAGTCTGACCGCAAGAGCGGAATGCGTCTGGTCGTAAAGCTCAAGGTAGGCGCTGTAAGCCAGGTAGTTGTAAACAACCTCTTCAAGCACACCGAGCTCCAGAGCAGCTTTGCCGTAAACAACGTGGCTCTGGTAGACGGAAGGCCGCGCCAGCTCAATCTCAAGCAGCTCATCAAATACTATGTGCGCCACCGCCACGATGTAGTAGTCCGCCGCCTGAAGTTTGATCTTAAGAAGGCTCAGGACCGCGTGCATATACTTGAAGGACTGTGCATTGCGCTAGACCACGTAGATGAGGTAATCAAGATAATCAGGGAAAGCGAGACCGTAGAAAGCGCAAAGGCAGCTCTCTGCGCAAGGTTCGGCCTTACGGAGATCCAGGCAGCCGCCATCGTGGAAATCAGGCTCCGCCAGCTGGCCAAGATGGAAAAGAAGAAGCTGGAGGACGAGCTTGCAGAACTCAAGGCCCTGATAGACAAGATAAACACCATCCTCGGCGATGTAAAACTCCAGATGAACATCATCAAGGAGGAGCTGGAGGAAGTCAAGAAGAAGTTCGGAGACGAGCGCCGCACCCAGATACATCCAGACGAGAGCGAATTCAACTATGAGGATATCATCGCAGATGACGATATGGTAATTACCATTTCTCACCTGGGATATATCAAGAGAACTCCGCTCACAGAATACCGCCTTCAGAATCGCGGAGGAAAGGGAAGCAGGGGAAGCGCCACAAGAGACGAGGACTTCATAGAGCACATCTATGTTGCCAATATGCACTCCACGATGCTGTTCTTTACCAACAGCGGCAAGTGCTTCTGGCTCAAGGTTTACCAGATCCCGGAAGGCACCAAGACCACCAAGGGAAGGGCCATCCAGAACGTGCTCAGCATAGCCCAGGGAGAAAAGGTTTGCGCCTACATAAACGTAAACCGCCTCAAAGATGAAGACTACATCAACTCCCACTATGTTGTTCTGGCAACCAAGAAGGGCATAATCAAGAAGACAACCCTGGAGGCTTACTCCCGTCCAAGGGCAAATGGTGTCATAGCCGTGAACGTCAGGGAAGGAGACGAGCTTCTGGAAGCAATCCTTACGGATGGCAACAGCCAGATTATGCTCGCAGCCAAGGAAGGTAAGTGCGTAAGGTTTGATGAATCAAAGGTTAGAGCCATTGGCAGAACCGGTACCGGCGTAAGGGGAATCGAGCTGGAAGAAGGCAACGAGGTGGTCGGTATGATTTGTGTAGAACCTGAAAACACAGACAAGACAATACTGGTAGTCAGCGAACACGGATTCGGCAAACGCAGCCAGCTTGATGACTACAGGGTAACCAGCCGCGGATGCAAGGGAGTCAAGACAATAAGCATTACGGAAAAGACTGGCAAGCTTATTGCACTGAAGGCCGTAAACGATGAGAACGACCTTATGATCATCAACCGTTCCGGCATTGTCATAAGGGTTGCGGCTTCCTTGATAAAGGTAGCCGGAAGAGCCACCCAGGGAGTCAAGCTCATCAACATAAAGGATACGGACAGCATCGCAGCCGTTTGCGCCGTTCCAAAGAGCGAAGACCTGAAGGCACAGGAAGCGGCTGAAAATGAAGAAGAAACAACAAACTAAATAATTACTGATATGAAAAGATTTTTTATCACATTGGCTATTGCCCTGATGATTGTCCCGACCATCGGAGCACAATCCAAAGAGGGTGCAAGGGCTCTCAAGGATCTTGCTAAGGCGAAAGAAGCTATCAGCAAAAAGAACGATGCCGCAACTTGGATCAAGCTGGGCAACGCTTATGCAGACTGCTTTGATGCTCCTATCAACGGACTTTTCCTGAATAATTCCGCTCAGCAGACCGCCCTTCTTCTTAAGGGTGCCGTAAAACTGGCCAGCGAGCAGAAAGAAGTCAACGGAAAGATGTACAACGTAGATACTTACATAGACAAGGAAGTCTACTATGACCAGAACGGAGTCCTTAAAGGCTACAAGGTTCTCAAACCGCTGGCAGAGGACGCCCTCAAGAACTGCCTGGAGGCATACGACAAGGCAGCCGAACTTGGAGCAGCAGCCAAAGACCTTCAGCCTCTGTATGTTGCTCTTGCAAAGAGGCATTGGGACGCTGCTATGGTTGCATACAATATGCAGGACTATACAGACGCTTCCAAGGAATTTGAGCTGAGCTATCTGATTAACGGAAGGCCAGCAGTTGAGGCTCTGGACACCAACGCCCTAATTTACGCCGGCATTGCTTCCGTTCTTGGAAAAGACAGCAAGAGGAGCATCTCTCTCTTTGAGAAGTGTGTAGACCTCAACATTGCAGACGGAGACATAATCGCTATGCTTGCAGACAGCTACAAGGCTCAGGGAGATACCACCAAGTGCAAGGAAATGCTCAGCAAGGGATTTGAGAGATTCCCAACCAACCAGGGCATTCTGGTTTCTCTTATCAATACCTATCTGGAGACCAACGACGATCCTGAGAAGATCATAGTTGTTCTGAAGAAAGCACAGGAGAACGAGCCAACCAACGCTTCACTGGTATATGCAGAGGGCAACCTCTACAAGAACATGAAGCAGTACGACAAGTGCATTGAACTGTACCGCAAGGCTGCAGAGCTCAATCCTACCTACGTATTTGCTCCTTACAACGAGGGTGACACCTATTACCAGATGGCTCTTGACCTCCAGGAGAAGGCTTCAATGGAACCGGACGACGCTAAGTACAACCAGCTTAATGAGCAGATGAACGACTGCCTGAAGAAGGCAATCGAGCCTTTCGAGAGAGCTTTCTCAATCGCTGAGGATCCTGAAATCAAGAGAGGCTGCGCTGAGTACCTGAAGCAGATTTACTTCCGCTTCCGCGATGAAAAACCTGAGTATCAGGCAAATTACGACAAGTACCACAAGTTCATCGAAGAGGCTGCTGCTGGCAACTAACAGATAACTGTATTGGCAGATAAACAGAAAGCTCCGGTCATCTGACCGGAGCTTTTCTTTGAGTATCATCAGTAGACCAAAAGGTCTCTATTCTGCGGGAGCGGCTTTTTCGGTAGCAGGAGCTTCAGGACGTGGAGCTCTTTCTGAAGTAGCAACAGCCACGTTGATGGTTCTTCCCATATGCTCGGAACCGTTCAATGCCTCAATGGCCTTCTTGCCATCTTCCTCATTCATTTCAACAAAACCATAACCCTTTGATCTGTGGGTTGTTTTGTCGGTTATAATTCTTGCCGATGACACTTCCCCAAACGGGGCGAATAACTTTTCAAGGTCCTCCCTTCTTGCTCTGAAGCTCAGACTGGATACGAATATGTTCATAGAGTACTTTTTGATAAAACTTCTAACAAAGATACGGACTTTTTATTGAAAATCAATATCTATTTTCAATCAATTCCTTGATAAATCATAAAATCACCTGCTGTAGCCCCTCTTGTAAGGATTTCCCTCGTACCAGTTGATGTAGGCCTGAATTGCGGTGCGCGTACCGCCCGGAGTAGGGTAGTCTCCGCTGAAATACCAGTCTCCCTGATTCTGCGGGCAAGCTTTGTGAAGATTCTCGATGCTCTGGAAAATCACCTTGACCTTGCAGGAAAGCCCTTCTGGAGTTACCATCTCAGCTATTTTTGCAGAAATCTCCTCGTCTGTGAACGGCGCGTAAATCTCCTTTACGTAATTCTCAACGATGTCGGCACCCGCCAAAACTGATGAGCCTTTCTTGCCCTTGCCTTTTCCGGAGTGCAAAATGTCATAGGACGTGCTGTAGAACTCATCCAGCTGCCGCTTTTCGGCTTCCTTGCACTTACGGTATACATCGCTAAGGACTCTTTCCATCTTCCTTTCCTTCAATAGTGCCACCGCAGCGTTGAATGCAATAAATTCTCCCATACGGCTCATATCTATGCCATAGCAGTCCGGATAGCGGATCTGCGGAGAAGAAGAAATAATCACAATCTCCTGCGGCTCAAGCCTAGACAGTATCTTAATGATGCTCTGGCGCAGGGTTGTTCCCCTTACAATGCTGTCATCAATCACTGCTATGGAATCAACTCCGGCCTTTATACTATTATATGTAATGTCATACACGTGCGCTGCCAGATCGTTCCTGGTGCTTCCTTCTGCAATAAAGGTTCTCATCTTAATATCCTTGATTGCCAGCTTCTCAATCCTGATCCTGTGCCCCAGTATCTCCTTGATCTTCTCCTGACATCCTGCTGCTACCGCACAGCCACTGCCAGATAACGCACAGTCACTGCCATTATCCACATTCTTAATGCCCTTCTTGCAAAGCGTCTCAAATTCCTCTGCCTCACACGTTTTATTCACATCCTTCACCGCCTTCTTCTTTCCTCCGCCTTCGCAAGTGCTTAGCAACTCAGTTATCTTATTGAGTTTCAGACTGTCCAGATATGAATTCAGCCCCTCCGTCATCCCAAAGAACGCCACCTCCGCGGTGTTCGGAATGAAGGAGAACACGGTCTTGTCCAGATTCGGGCAGGCCTGCAGAATCTGCGGAATCAGAAGCCGCCCGAGCATCTTTCTCTCTCTGTAAATATCCGCATCGCTACCCCTTGAAAAATAGATTCTTTCAAAGGAACAAGGCCTTGGATTGGCCGGACGAACCAGGCAGCTGATGTTGTACTTTCCGTCTTTGTGAATGGTTATGGCCTCTCCAGGCTGGAGCAACTGCACTTTGTCATATTTTACATCCAGGGCGGTCTGGATGGCGGCTCTCTCAGATGCGGCCACTACAATCTCGTCGTCTATGTAGTAGAAGCAAGGCCTAATGCCCCATCTGTCCCTGAATACGAAACTCTCTCCGCTTCCGGTTGCCCCCACAATGCAAAAACCTCCGTCCCAGAGACTTGAAGCCTCTGAGATGATGCCTTCAATGTCTATGTTGTCCTCAATCTTTGCGTTTAATTCCTCGCCAACAAGCCCTTCCTTCTTGAACTTGCGGTACAGGTCTGAGTGGTGCTCGTCCAAAAGGGCTCCCATCTGCTCCAGAATCAGGAAGGTGTCAGCATCGCTCCTCGGATGCTGGCCCTGACCCTGAACCATAGCGGCAAAGAGTTCTTTCTCGTTGGTTATGTTGAAATTGCCGGCAAGGCAGAGGTTCCTGTTTCTCCAGTTGTTTCTCCTTAAAAACGGATGAACGTAACTCATTCCGCTCCTTCCCGTGGTTGAATACCTTAAATGTCCTAGGTAAACTTCTCCAATGTAAGGCAGATCCAAATCATACACAGGTCCTTTGCGAGCCTGCTCAATCTCCTTGCTAACATTCTCAAAACACTCTGAGATGGCGGTATTTCCCAGCGCTCTCTGGCGGAATATGTACTCCGTCCCAGGCTTGGAATCAATCTTCACGCACGCCAATCCGGCTCCTTCCTGGCCTCTGTTGTGCTGCTTTTCCATCATAAGGTACAGCTTGTTCAGCCCATAGAGAGGTGTTCCGTACTTTTCCTGATAGTAAGAAAGGGGTTTCAGCAGGCGCAATAGAACCACGCCGCACTCGTGCTTGATCTGCTCGCTCATAGAAATAAGAAGTAAGACTTCGCAAATGTACCTTTTTTTCGTAAATTTGAAGATGTATTAAAAAGAAGTTAATACACATATTTATAAACAAGACGTTAAATAGAACTGTAATTATATGGACCAGAAGATATTAGATGCAGCAAAACTTTGGCTTGGAGACGGTTACGACGAGGAAACCAAGGCTGAGGTAAGACGGATGATGGAAGGAGACCCTAAAGAGCTGGAAGACGCGTTCTATAAGAGCCTGGAGTTTGGAACTGGGGGCCTCAGGGGCATAATGGGAGCCGGTTCCAACCGTATGAACCGCTATACTGTGGGTATGGCCACCCAGGGCTTTGCCAACTACCTGAAAAAATGCTTTGGCCAGCTGCGCCAGATCAAGGTTGCAATTACTCACGACTGCCGCAACAACTCAGACTATTTCTCCAAGATAGTTGCAGAGATTTTCGAGGCCAACGGCTTCCACGTATATCTTACCAAGGAACTGCGTCCAACTCCTGAGCTCTCTTACGCCATCCGCTACTACGGATGCCAGGGAGGAGTTATGGTTACCGCCTCTCATAACCCCAAGATTTACAACGGCTACAAGGCCTACTGGTCAGACGGCGCCCAGGTTATTGCCCCGCACGACAAGAACATAATTGCAGAGGTCAACAAGATCACAGATATATCTCAAGTAAAGTGGCACAAGGCAGATGTCCTAGCAAAATACAAGGCATGCAATGAGCAGCCAGGAGAAAAATGCTGCTGTTCAGAAGCCCAGAAGCAATGCCCACTCAGCAATGCAGACCTTGCTGAACGCAACGGCCTTGGCTTCATAGAAATGGTAGGGGAAGAGCTGGACGACGTCTACTTGAAAGACCTTGCAACCCTGCATCTTTCTCCTGAAAGCGTAAAACGCCATCACGACCTAGGCATTGTGTATACTCCGCTCCACGGATGCGGCGTTAAGATTGTTCCAAGAGCCTTCAAGGAAATGGGCTTCACTAACGTGCATCTTGTAGAAGAGCAATGCGTCAACACCGGAGACTTCCCAACCGTGCAGAGCCCTAACCCAGAGGAACCTACGGCCCTTAAGATGGCCCTGGACCTTGCGGAAAAGGTAGGCGCTGAAATAGTCTGCGCCTCAGACCCAGACGCAGACCGCTGCGGCATTGCTGTCCGCAACACAGAGGGCAAGCTCACCCTCCTTAACGGCAACCAGATGAACTGCATCCTTACATACTATATGTTAAGGCGCTGGCAGGAACTCGGACGCCTAAACGCAAACACCGGAACCAACCCAACAGCTGCAACTCCAGCAAAATCAACCACAGCACCAAGCCCAAACACCACAACTCTTGACAACCGCTTCCCATATATAATAAAGACCATTGTTACATCCAACCTGATGAGCGACATAGCAGACCATTTTGGAGTAAAATGGTACAACGTTCTGACCGGTTTCAAGAACATTGCAGAAGTCATCCTCTACAACGAGGGCAAGGGCATCTATGTCTGCGGTGGAGAGGAAAGCTTCGGCTTTGCGGTAGGGGAATATGTAAGAGACAAAGACAGTCCTATAACCTGCTCACTTATTTGTGAATGCGCTGCCTGGTGCAAAGACCGTGGAACCACGGTATGGGGCCTTCTCCAAGATATTTACAAGGAGTTTGGAGAAAGGAAAGACTGGCTTAGAAGCTACACCTTCCCAGGCATAGAGGGCAAGAAGAAGATAGACTCCCTGGTAGAGCATTACCGCCAGAACCCGCCGAAGGACATTGCAGGAAGCCCGATCGTGGAATACAGAGACTACCTAAAGAACGACTATTACGCTCCTGAAGTCAAGCTCGCAAAGAGCAATGTCCTCCAGTATATTGCGCAGGACGGCACGGTGGTTTCTCTGAGGCCATCCGGCACGGAGCCTAAGATCAAGTTCTACTTCAACCTCCGCTGTAATCCTGGCGAGGATGTGGAAGCCAAAGCCGCTGCCATTGACGCCCAGTTTGCAGTGGAGTAACGCTTGGCTATAGCCCGATTATCGCATAGCAGGAAGGTACAAGATATATAGATGAAATAGTATAACAGATAGTATATGAGTAATAACGGAAAGATAGGGGCCGGAAGGATTGGCCTTCTGGTGGTGATAATGATATTCTGGTTTGTGATTTCGTTTGTCACAAACATCCTGGGACCGCTGATTCCGGACATAATCAACAGCTTTAATCTCAGCAAGTTGACTCTGGCCGGATTCATTCCTACGAGTTTCTTTGTGGCCTATGCCGTAATGAGCATTCCGGCAGGATTGATGATAGAGAAATGGGGTGAGAAAACCGTGCTGTTCCTGGGCTTCTTTATGGACCTCGTAGGAAGTCTTTTGTTTGCGTTCCTGCACACCTACCCGGTACTTCTGGCATCTTGCTTTATCATTGGTCTTGGAATGGCAATGCTCCAGACCGTTATCAACCCGCTTCAAAGAGCTGTTGGAGGCGAGGAGAACTATGCCTTTGTGGGAGATATGAGCCAGGTGGTCTTCAGCGGAGCGTCTTTTGTCAGCCCTCTGGTTTTCACGTATTACGTAGCTCATCCAATGAAATTTGCACCGGAAGGAATGCCTTGGATATCACTGTACTACCTCTTCGGCTTTATACTGGTAACTATGCTTGTAGTGGTACTCCTCTGCCGCTTCCCGAAGATAGACCTAAAGGCAGACGAAAAGTCCGGCGGCAAGGCCTCGTACTTTGAACTGTTCAAGGAACGGAAAGTATGGCTGTTTGCACTGGGTATCTTCTTCTACGTTAGCACAGAGCAGGGCATTGCCAACAACATAAGCCTCTTCCTGGAGCGTTATCACGGAGTTGATCCGCACACTCAGGGAGCCAGCGCTGTTGCCTGGTTCTGGGGCAGTATGCTCATAGGCTGCATCATAGGTCTTCTGCTGCTCAAGCTCATAGACTCCAAGGTTCTCCTGAGAATCTGCGGAATTCTTGCCACAGCCCTTCTTGCCACAGCCCTTACAACAAATAGCGCTAGCGTTGCTCTCTACACGCTCCCAGCCGTAGGTTTTGCAATGAGCCTTATGTACCCAATCATCTTCTCCCTGGCTCTGAACTCCGTAACCAAACACCACGGCAGCTTTGCCGGCATAATGTGCACAGCAATAGTAGGAGGAGCCGCCGGCCCGCTCTTCGTGAGCCTTCTGAGCGATGCCACCCATTCCCTGAGAACTGGTATGTGCCTGATATTCGTGTTTATAATCTACATTTTCCTGATAGGTTTCTGGGCCAAGCCAATTGTCAAAAACAAGCTCATCACTTCCAAGAAATCCGCTGAATAAAGACATTTTGTTAAAGCTATATTATTCCGCTATATTAACTGCTTGATACTTAATGTTTTAAATGTTTATCGGGGAGAGCTATTAATCTCCCCGTTTTCTGTTAATCTGCAATTGAAAATCAGCAATCATAAACAATTGCAAATTTTATTTTTTTGTTTGTTACATAATAGTTAAATTTGTAAGTCTATGCTTTGCATAGAAACTACAGAAATGTAGGTAGAACCTAAATAAACAACAAAGTAGATTAAGAATTAATATTTGAAATAATTGTTATGAGAAGAAAACTTGTAAAATCAATCGTCGGCGGAGCGTGCTCCTTGCTGACGGCATTTCTTTTGTTCTCGTGCGCCACTCCAGACAAGATAGCGTACTTCCAGGACACAGCAGGCCAGGACAAGACAATCAACCTTCCGCAGGCTACAATCCGTCTGCAGCCGGGGGATATGATTTCCATCGTTGTCAACACCAAGGATGCCGAGAGTGCCGGTATGCTCAACCTGCCTTACGTATCTCAGAGGCTAGGAGCAGCTTCAAGAGAGGGTTCATATAACAACGCCCAGATGTCCGGTTACACGCTGGATCCTAAGGGAGACATAGATTTCCCGATTGTAGGCAAAATCCATTTGGCCGGCCTTACCAGGAGCGAGGCTTCAGAAAGGGTAAAGAAGGTACTTCTGGAGAACCATCTTGTTAGCGAGGTTTTCAACCCGGTTGTAACCGTTGAGTTCATGAACCTGGGTATCTCCATTATGGGAGAAGTTGCCCGCCCGGGCCACTTTGCCCTCAACAAAGACAACCTGAACATTCTGGACGCTCTCTCAATGGCAGGAGACCTTACCATCTACGGCAACCGAGAAAACGTTAGGGTAATCCGTACAGAAGGAGATGTTCAGAAAACATACAACGTAGACCTTACAAGCGCAGAATCTACTCTAAGCTCTCCGGTTTATTACCTGAAGCAGGACGATATCATCTATGTAGAGCCTAACGACGTAAAAATGCGCCAGAGTACAGTTAACGGCAACAACGTAAGAAGCACGGCATTCTGGATAAGCCTGGCTTCATTGTTTGCAACCATCATAAGCATAATAACAAGATAATATGGCACAGAATCAAGAACAAGAAAGCAGCCTCAACATCAAAGACCTTGTCTATGCGTGTTTGAGAAGATGGAAATGGTTTGTTCTTAGTGTAGCAATCTGCCTTTTCATCGCAATAGTTTACATTGTACGCTATCAGCCAGTTTTTTCTCGTACAGCTGAAGTTCAGATAAAGGAAGACAGCCAGAGGCGTTCACTCTCAAACAGCATTGAGGGAATGACAGACTTCAGCCTCTTCCAGAGCAAATCCAGCGTCTATGACGAAATCAAGGCATTCGGAGCCAGAAGTACAATGCAGGAAGTTGTACGCCGTCTGCATCTGGATATGGATTATTCAACTCCTCTGCGCTTTAGGGAGAAAGTCCTATATGCCAACAACCTTCCTCTAACCGTGCAGCTTCCGGACCTTACAGATATGGAGAGCGCATATTTCCAGATAGCATTCAAGGGAGACGACAACATTGAGCTGTCGTCTTTCCAGCATAATGGAGAGAAGGTTTCCGGAAAGGTAAGCGGAGTGCTGAAGGAGAATGATACCATCTCACTTGATTCTCCTATTGGAAACATTGTTATCCAGACTACGAAGACTCCAAATCCTGGAATAAAGCAAATAATTGTCCGTAAGTATTCTCTCTTTGTTGCAGTTAACAGATATCGCGCTGAACTTTCAACCGCTATCTCAGACAAGATGAGTAGGGTTATAACCCTCTCGGTCAAAGACCGTTCCATTCCAAGGGCAGAGGACATCCTCAACACCCTCATTGGAGTTTACAACGAGAACTGGGTTAAGGACAAGAACCAGATAGCAAGGAGTACATCTATGTTTATCAACGACCGTCTGGAGGTTATTGAGGATGAACTTTCCAGCGTAGATAGCGATGTTTCTTCATACAAGAGCCAGCAGATGATTCCAGACGTTGCCACTGCAGGTACGATGTATATGCAGCAAAGCGCCCAGATCCGTAACCAGCAGCAGGAACTCGGCAACGAGCTCTATATGGCCAAGTATATCCGCAACTACCTGACTAACGACGAAGATAAGACCAAGGTTCTTCCTGCTAGCCTGGGCGGCAAAGGAACAGGCCTTGAGAACCAGATCAAGGAGTATAACGAGAAGCTTCTCTACCGTAACAACCTTGCAAGTTCAACCAGCTCAGAAAACCCTCTTGTCAAGGAAATGGACCAGCAGCTGAACGGTATGCGCACGGCAATCGTTTCATCCGTTGACAACCAGATTACCAACCTCAACACCCAAATGGGCTCTTTGCAAAGGGCAGGTGCACAGACATCGGCGAGGATATCGGCGAACCCTAACCAGGCAAAATACCTGCTCTCCGTTGAAAGAAAGCAGGCCGTAAAGCAGGCAATCTACCTCTTCCTTCTCCAGAAGAGAGAAGAGAACGAGCTGAACCAGGCCTTTACCGCATATAACACCAGGGTTATTGATACCCCAAGTGGCATTTTCGCTCCCGTGGCTCCAAAGAAGAATATGATTCTGCTTGTAGCCCTGATGCTCGGTATCCTTATTCCTCTGGCAATCATCTATCTGATAGAGACCTTCTACAACAAGGTGCGTGGCAAGGACGATCTCAAGAGCATTACCGCTCCGTTCCTTGGCGAGATTCCTTATGCCTTCTACAAGCCTAGCTGGGGTACCCGTATGTGGCACAAGATTATCGGCAAGAAGGAAGAGGAACACGATCCTATTGTTGTGAAGCCGGGTAACCGTAACGTTATCAACGAGGCCTTCCGAGTTCTCCGTACCAACCTGGAGTTTATGGCTACAGGTGAAAACAAGGTTATCGCCATTACTTCCTATAATCCTGGTTCCGGTAAGAGCTTTACCGCAGTTAACCTCGGCGTAGCCCTTGCAATCAAAGACAAGAAGATCCTGATTGTGGACGGTGACCTCCGCCACGCATCTATGTCTTCATTCTTCGGCAAGCCTCATACCGGTATAAGCAATTACCTCTCAAAGAAGACCGATGATCTCCGCTCCCTGATAATCAAGAGCGACAAGTACAAGAATCTGGATTACATTCCGGTAGGCCCTATACCGCCTAACCCTTCTGAACTTGTTGCAGACGCCAGGTTCTCAGAGGCTATCAATACCCTCAAGAACGAGTACGACTACATCCTTATAGACTGTCCTCCTGTTGATATTGTGGCAGATACCCAGATTATTGACAAGAGTGCCGATATGACCATCTTTATGGTTCGTGCCGGCCTTCTTGACAAGGATATGCTTCCAGAACTGGAAGACAACTACAAGAGCGGCAAGTACCGCAACCTTGCCATCATCCTTAACGGTACCGAAATGGCTACCGGCGGAAGATACGGTTACCGCTACGGCTACAAGTATGGTTACAAGTACGGCTACGGTTACCATTCCTACGGCTATTACGGTTCCAACAAGGATGCCGATAACAGTACCGAGGCTTAATTAGCCTAAGTAGAAACTAACAGAGTCTTGGCACTCGCTCTTGGATAGGAGCAAACCACGGTCAGAAGATAAATGCTGACAGACTCTGAATCCATCCTGCATCACTGGTGCGGGGAGTTAAAGTTTTACATTAAGAATGCAAGCAAACAACAAAACACTTAACTGGTACGCTCTCAAAGTGTTCAACAACAGGCTTCTCCAGATGCAGGAAACGATTCAGAGGGAAGCCGGGGAAGATAATGGACAAGGCAATAGCACGAACGACAGCACTGTTGAAACGTACATTGCAATGTCTTCAAAGGAAATCCCCGCCACCACCTCCTCCCGTTCCAGATCCAAGGCAGAAGTCTCCTACAGCGGCAACAAGCTCACCTTAGTTCCAAAATCAAAGCGAGCTATCATCAACGAATCCAACAATCCGCAACAAACTCAGACTGTCAAAAAGCCCCTTGTTGCTTCTCTGATGTTCATCCGCTGCACGGAAACCTTTCTCAAGACCCTCAAGCACAACCATCTGTCTGAATTCAGCTACTACACAAGGTACTCGGAGGACCATAAAGTTCCTGCAGTAATTCCAGATGGCCAGATGCAGGCTTTCATCTGGCTGACATCTGAAGATACAGACGTAACCTACATCGGTGAACCAAAAGACATCAAACTCGGAGACCGCGTAAAAGTCGTAGAAGGCCCATTCAAAGGCCTTATAGGCAATGTAAAGCGCATAAAGAAAGACCGCAAATTCGTCATAACCATCGGCTCCATAGCCGCCTTCACCATAGGCGGTATCACCCACAAGATGGTGAAAAAGATAAACTAATGTTTAAAAGACTTAGCATAAGTAGATTTAAAGAATCGTTTGTAAGAGAGGAAATTATCTTCACTCTCGATATGATTCTTTCCATAGGCGCATCCATAATAGTTATACTCGGAGTGGAGCTTGTCTTTCCTGATTTGTTCAGGACATTTAACATTGTCCTGACATATCTGCTGGCATCTATAGTGGCATCGTTCTCTTTCTTCCTGCTGCTTAAGACCTACAAGATAATCATCAGGCATCTTGGAGCCAGAGACATTATTCCTTTTGTTATAGCCTCTATGCTCAAGGGAATTCTCCTGCTTCTAGTGTTCATTATTGGTTACGGCTATTATAACTCCTTCTTCTTTGTTTGCGTTCTGGACTTCCTTATCACATTCTTCCTTTTAATTGGAGTGAGAATAGCAATGATTCTGGTTTACAATACAATAAACCAGAGGAGAACAGAGGAAGCCAAGCGCCAGAGGGTTCTTGTATACGGAACCACAGACAAGAGCGTAGCTGTAATCAAGCGTCTTCTTACCTCTCCGCACTATCGTATTGTAGGTTTCATAGAACGTTCAGACCGCCACGCCAAGATGTTGCTGGACCAGCTTCCGGTATTCAATTTTGACGATGATAATGCCTTGAATCGCATAATTAAAGACTACTCTATTGATTCCATTCTCTTTTCCAAGGATACGGATGCGCAGCACGAGTCAGAAGGCCTTATAGAATTCTGCATAAAGAACAAGGTTAAGACTCTCATAATTCCAGAAGTAGATGAAGTAGAAGAAGGCCAGTCTCTTCTCCGCCCGAGAGCCATTAAGGTTGAAGACCTTCTAGGAAGACAGGAAATCCAGATTTCCCTGGATGAAATTAAGACATATTTCAACGGCAAGATTGTTATGGTGACAGGAGCTGCAGGATCTATTGGCTCCGAGTTAGTTCGCCAGCTGGCAACATTTGGCGTTAAAAAGCTTGTTCTTTACGACAATGCCGAGACTCCAATGCACAATCTCCGCCTAGAGCTTGAAGATAAATTCAAAGACCTTGACTTTGTTCCTGTGATAGGGGATGTCCGTCAGATTCAGAGGCTTGACTTTGCTTTCAGGACTTATCATCCTCAGGTAGTTTTCCACGCGGCAGCTTACAAGCACGTTCCTTTAATGGAAGAAAACCCTTGCGAAGCTGTTCTTGTAAACGTTTACGGCACTCGCAACGTTGCTGACAAGTGCCTGGAATACGGCGTTGAGCGTATGGTTATGATTTCCACAGACAAGGCCGTTAATCCAACCAATATTATGGGTTGTACCAAGCGTCTGGCAGAGATCTACGTTCAGTCTTTAGGTCTTGCCATTGAATCCGGGAAGTATAGTAACTACAATACTTCTGCCCCTAATTCAGACGAATCAAACAAACCTGCTACAAAGTTTGTTACCACCCGTTTCGGTAACGTTCTCGGCTCCAATGGTTCCGTTATTCCACGTTTCAGCGCCCAGATAGCCAAAGGCGGCCCTGTTACCGTTACCCACAAAGACATTACCCGTTTCTTTATGACCATTCCGGAGGCTTGCCGCCTTGTTATGGAGGCTGCTACAATGAGTTCCGGCAACCAGATCTTTGTCTTTGATATGGGTGAGCCTGTCAAGATAGACCAACTTGCAAGGCGTATGATATCCCTAGCTGGCTTTACTCCAGACAAGGATATCAAGATTAAATATTCCGGCCTGCGCCCAGGCGAAAAGCTTTACGAAGAGGTTCTTGCCAACGATGAAAACACCCTTCCTTCTTTCCACAACCGCATCCGCATTGCCAAGGTTAGGGAATATGACTTCCAGTATTCCCAGTTTGTTGTTGCCCGCCTTGAAAACCTTGCCCGCCAGGTCAACATTCCAGATATGGTGCAGCTTATGAAAGAAGTTGTTCCTGAATATCATTCAGAGACTCACAGATAAAGCCGAAATAAAAAGCATAGTATACTCCGAAAACAACCCATTATGTTCAAACTCATAGATTTACCATATGCTCAAGATGCCCTTGAGCCTGTTATCAGTGCAAATACCTTAAGTTTCCACCACGGAAAACACCTCCAAGGCTACGTAGACAATCTCAACAGACTCATCCAGGGCACAGAATACGAGAATAAGCCTTTGGAAGAGATTGTAAAGGCTTCTACTGGCGCAATCTTCAACAATGCAGGTCAGATTCTGAACCACAACCTTTATTTTGAGCAGTTTCAGGCTCCCAAACCTGCAGAGGAGAATCTTCCTCAAGGCAAACTAGCCCAGCAGATCGAAAAGCAATGGGGCTCTTTCCAAGCCTTCAAGACTGAGTTTGAAACCAAAGGCGCAACTCTCTTTGGCAGTGGCTGGGTATGGCTTTCCGCCCAACCAGACGGCACACTTGTCATAACTCAAGAACCTGGTGCCAACAACCCAATAACCAAAGGCCTCAAACCAATTCTGACCTTTGATGTCTGGGAACACGCCTATTACTTGGACTACCAAAACCGCCGCCCAGCACACCTCCAGGCCCTGTGGACCATCCTTAACTGGAAGGTTTTAAACGATAGGTATAATCCATAGATAATTTGAATCATTTCTTATAGCCTAGAATACCAGGGGACTCTACCTTAGGTATGCTGCCAAAGGCGCAAAGAAGTTCAACCTTCTCTTCTCCCCTGAATTCTTGAGAGAAAGCAAGGCTCTGTATAACAACCTCTACCCAAGCCGCATCATAGTTGGTGTTCCTAAGACTATTCCCGGCTATAATGAAGAGAACGAGGCCATTACCAGACTGACCCGCCCGGACATAGAAGGCAAGGCAAAAGAGTTTGCCGCTCTGCTTCAGGAAGGAGCAATCAAGAAAGACGTTCCCACACTCTTTATGGGAATGAAGGAAGTAGAGGCCGTAAAACTCTTTGCCAACACATACCTAGCCCTCAGAGTCAGCTACTTCAACGAACTTGACACCTACGCCGAGATGAAGGGTCTTGACACGCAGTCCATCATAGATGGCATCTGCCTGGATCCAAGAATCGGCTCCCACTACAACAACCCGAGCTTCGGCTATGGCGGTTACTACCTGCCAAAAGACACCAAGCAGCTCCTTGCCAACTATGAAGACGTTCCGGAGAACCTCATTCAGGCCATCGTTGAAAGCAACCGCACAAGAAAAGACTACATCGCTGACAGAGTTCTTGAAAAAGCCGGTTATTACACAGCCTCAAGCGATTACAGTACCAGCAAGGAAAAAGAGGTCATAATAGGGGTGTTCCGCCTTACGATGAAATCCAACTCCGACAACTTCCGCCAAAGTGCCATCCAGGGCATCATGAAACGCATCAAGGCCAAAGGTGCAAAGGTCATCATCTACGAGCCGACCCTTGAAGATGGTACAACTTTCTTCGGCAGCCTCGTAGTTAACAACCTTGAAGAGTTCAAAGCCCAAAGCCAGGCCATCATAGCCAACCGCTACGACTCCTCCCTTGACGATGTACTGGGTAAGGTTTATACGAGGGATATTTTCAAGAGGGATTAGGAGGCTATTATTGTCAACAACCGAGTTTATAAACCATCGTTATAACGTTTTTTCTTAATAATCTGCATTTATTAAAGAATTTTGTAATAAACCTGTAAAAGCATAGTGAAGTAGAGATATTATGATAGAACTTGTTAAAATAAAGAATTATAGGTCAATAAGAAGTGCTGTCGTGCCCCTTAAGAAGATTAATCTTTTGATTGGATCCAACGGGGTTGGTAAGAGTAATTTTATCACTTTCTTTGAGCTGATAGAAGCTATGTTTAACCAGCAACTAGCCGCATATACTTTGGATAAAGGGGGGATAGATAATTTGCTTTATAGAGGGCGTAGGGTATCTGCATCATTCTCCGGTTTACTGGATTTTGATAACAAAAATGCTTTTCTTTTTGAAATTAAACCTATGCAGTCAAGTAGGGGTTATATTTCTAGGACAGGGGATTACTTCAACAATATCTCCGATAAAGAGAAGAACTATGATAAATGGAACTGGAAATCTTGGGATTCTAATGTTGAGGAATCTGAATTAGCTCAGAGTAAGTTATATAGGGCAAAGTATCTAAAGAATTATCTTAAGAGTTTTACTGTTTATCATTTTCACGATACAAGTACCCACTCTCCTATGCGTGGAGACTGTGAAATAAATGATAATGCATACTTGCGTCATAATGGTAACAATTTAGCTGCTTTCCTTTACGGTATTCAAATATCTTCTCCAAAGACCTTCAAACTTATTGAAAATACTGTCAAGTCAGTAGCTCCATATTTCAAGAGATTCAATCTACGAGATGATGATCCTTTCGGTCATATTCGTCTGGAGTGGGAAGAAGTTGATACTGATATGTACCTGAATGGATATAGTTTATCCGACGGAACCCTCCGCTTTATAGCTTTATCGACTCTTCTTCTTCAGCCAAGACTTCCTGAGATAATCATAATAGATGAACCTGAAATTGGATTGCATCCTGCGGCAATAAACAAGCTTGCCGCTCTGATAAAACACGCTTCTGAAAAGAGTCAGATTATCATATCTACGCAATCTACATCTTTGGTTAACTACTTTGAGCCTGAGGATATTGTTGCCGTTGACAGGCAAGAAGGACAAACGGTCTTCAACCGCCTGAATAGTGAACAGCTGAAAGGATGGCTGGATGACTACTCCTTAAGCGATTTGTGGGAAAAGAACATTATCGGAGGCCAGTTATGAGCAAGAGATTGTACATTATAGTAGAGGGCCAGACCGAACAGGAGTTTGTTAAAACGGTACTTTTACCTTATTTCCAGACAAAAGGTATATATAATGTTCAGCCCATACTAATTCATACGAGCAAGTCAGGGAAAGGAGGATTTGTTAATTACACTCATCTCAAGAAAGATATAAAACGTTTACTAACTGAAACATCTTCTCGCGATATTGTTGTTAGTACATTTGTTGATTTCTTCCGTATTCCTAATAATGTGCCTGGATGGGATTTGGCCGTGACAAAGAACTCGCATTCAAAACAGGCCGATACAATACAAGCTGCTATAGGCAGCGATATTTCAGACTGCCGATTTGTTCCGTATATTCAGTTGCATGAATTCGAGGCACTGTTGTTTTCCAATAGCAATGGTTTTGCAGAATACTTTGATTCATCTCAATACCAAGATGCTATGAAAATTATAGAGGAGTTCCCTAATCCAGAAGACATTAATGATAATCCGACTACAGCTCCATCCAAGCGCTTGCTAAAGATAAAGCCTAATTACCAGAAGGTTCTTGAGGGGAATCTTATCGCTATTGAGGTTGGAATTAACGATATGTTAAAGAGATGCCCACGTTTTGCTGCATGGGTAAACAAACTAGTGGAAATATGCGGTAAAAACTGAAATGCTTTCAGTAAACTGAGTCGTCCAACTGGTCCGTCTCAAGAATTACAACAAAGCAGAATATCAAGTATCCTTTCTTCAGTAAGCTCTGTTCTGTGTCATGTCTATTAAAGATAGGAGAGAAGGAAATAAAGAGATAGAGATAGAAGAACAATACTAGGATGGCTTTCTTTTTTTATTCTTTGGTCGGTTGAGAACACAAGGAACTATCGGACTTTAAGCAAAAAAAGACAGAAATAATAAGCCTTCTTTAATCTATAAATAAAGCAATGTCTACCAATATTTTTCAAGAAATCGACAACCTTCATTCGCAGTGGTCTGCTATGGAAAAGATGGATAAGATGACCAAGTTAGGTTGGCTGATGGGGGAGAGGATGCGGCTGAATGGGTTGGCTAATCAGCTGGCGCTGTATGTGAGGGATTCTGGCGGATTCGTGAATGATGCCGAGAGGGCGTATGCTCGTGGGCTTCTTGAAATGATTCAGGCTGTAGATGTAGAAGGCGCAAAGACGGTGGATGAACTACGGAACGAAGCGGTAAAGGAACTTGCCAAATACTTGATTCACGGCTGAGGGATGACCTTCTTCGGGTGGATAGTGAACCACCGCAAGAACTGGCAGGAAGTAGCCGAGCTGCGGTGTGCGATACCGCACATCAGCGACTGTCCTCATTGGGCTGACTGTCCTGAGCTTGACCAGTTGCAGCGTCAGCCGTAAGGCGATTATCTGCGAGTGGCTGATCAGCACGGAGGTGACGACAAGGGATATGGTCTGGGTGCAAGTGGTGGTGGCCGTCCGCGACACCCTTCGCGAGGTGACCATCATCACCCTCCAGCAGAACGACCGGGGCGCAACCCTCAAGCTGATACAGGTCACAGACTGCAAACGGGCCTCCCGCAGCCAGGACCTGCGAGAGAAAAGGGAACGAACGGAAGTCAGGGTTGATACCGTGTATGTAGAGAAACAGTAAGAGAACACCCAGGCCGTTGCAGACCCTGGAATAACGATAAACAAAGACGGAACATTAACCGTGAACCGTACACCCTTAACCTTTATGAAGTGGATTCTCGAAATCCTATGTGTATTGATAGTATTGGTAGTAACCATTAGAATCTGTTTGCGAAAGGCTCTCTAACGAGGGCCTCCGCATCAGTGCGTATGAACAAGAAACACTAAGTGATTTTTGCAGTGCCACAAAAATTAAAAAGGTAAGACATACAAAATAGGGTTAATTCGCGTTATATATGAAATGAAAAGTCTAACTTTGCATCTGAAATGTTGTTATTAAGAACAATAAAATAATCAAAAAAATATGAGACAGGTAGTTCAAGGAACGAATGTAATCGTGTTAGTAGGAGCTTGGAATATCGCAATATTCACTCCCGAATGGGTGAAAGCCAACTTGTTATCAGATGTTGACTTCAAGGTGCTCTTTCCGTCAATGGTGGGTTGTTCTCTGAAATTCCAAACAGAACTTCTTGCCTTTTGCATAGAGGGTAATCGCCTTCAATTTGAGGTTACCAAACAGGAAAGTTTGGACGATGCTTATGTCGAAATAATACGGCTTTTGAGAATCATTTTACGCAAGTTAGCTCATACTCCTGTAAATGCAGTTGGAACAAATTATGTCTACGACTTTGATGCACCATTCGAGGTGTTGAATACACTTCAAGATAACAAGCCTTTACAGAGTATTGTTAAATTGATTGGTACCGGTGTAAAATCGCAGGCTCTTGTTAGAAAATTCGATATGGGTGAGAAGAAGGAACTGACATTGCGTTTGGAGTCAGTAGATAATGGTCATAATAGGATAGATTTTAATTTTAATTATAATGTGAATAATGCGGGCGAGATTACGAACTTGCTGGGAGAAGATGATCAGCTTTTGATTCAGAATCAAGAATTGGCCCGTCGGATAATAGACGAAGTATATGGAGCATAAGTTTTCAGAGACATCATCCTATTCGGATGTTGTATATACGTCGCTTGCAGATAAGCCTCAAACCAATCCCGTTGCTGTAGGTATTGCTCAGCCTGGTATGGGTAAAGTGGAGTTTAATGAGAGTAATGTTAAAGACATTCCCAGGAGCGAAATGGCAGAGCGGACTGTTTCAGTTTTTGATGTAGCGTGTTATATCTTGCATCAGTTGAAGCAGTGTACGACAATGAAACTCCACAAGTTGCTATACTATTGCCAGGCATGGACACTTGTGTGGGATGAACGTCCCCTTTTCCATGAACGAATTGAAGCATGGGCAAATGGTCCAGTCATCAGGGAACTTTTCATTTATCATAAAGGAATGTTCCAGATAAGTGAGTCGGACATGTCGCAGGGCAATGAACAATTGCTTAGCGACCGTCAGCGTGGAAATATTGATGAAGTTTTGCGCTTTTATGGCTCAAAGTCTTCACAGTGGCTGATTGATCAGACCCATCTTGAAGCCCCTTGGATAGATGCCCGAAAAGGTTTGTCGCAGACAGAGCGTGGTAATCGTGTCATTGAGAATGATGCCATGTACCAGTATTATTCGTCGTTGAAATAGATGCCTCGTAAGATACCCGCTTCAGCCGCTTCTGCTTCGATTGTTAAAAAGAAACCTGCAACACAGGGCGACATAAACTTTGACTTGTTTCAGCCAGCGTGGAGAATTGGAAAGTTCGATTATTCTAGCCGCTGGGGACTTGCGTCGTTATTAGGCGAGTTCGTATATCACTTTGATGAAAGAACAGTGGAGAAAGTGATAGAAAAAGAGAATGATGCCTTGTACAAAGTCTTGAAATCTCTCGATGGAAAGTTGTTTCCCTCTATAGACGATTTCTGGAATAAACTAGCAATGAAGTACAATTCCGTTATACCAACTGATGTCCTCGAGCATCTATCACATGCTTTGGTACGTGAAGGCTTTCAGACACGAATTTATCCCAAGTTGGTGTCTTATGAGAGTAATACATGGACAGAAATCTTACATTATACTCATAACCGAAAAGGCATGAATGTGACTAACAATCATCTTGTGCCTGTAGCTAACCTCAGCAAAGAAGCTCGCAAGCGTCTCGAAGAGTTGAAGTATGATGAGGACTATATTTTCTCACTAAGGATGGAAGCAAAGATCCGCATTTATGGATTCCGCATACAAAACTACCTTGAAATTCTTTGGGTAGATTTGAACCATGAAATCTATCCAGTGGATAATGATTGAAAAGATAATGCCCCGCTAACCACGAACATCCTCAGGAACTGGTATCTACTATGTGATGATGCGAGGTATCAACCACCATAATATCTTTGAGGGCGAGGAGGATAAATGCCAGTTTATCAATACCATCTACCGTCTGCTGGTGAAATATGATGATGACGGCAACCCCTGTGGAAGCAACTGAACTTACTACGCCTACAGCCTGATGAGCGACCACTTCCATCTACTCATCCGCAAACGCGAAGAGAGCGTAGAGGAGACCGTGAAAGGCATTGCGAGCTCATACTTGTACTACTTTATTCGCAAGTACAGACTTGACGGACACCTGTTTAAAGAGCGCTTTAAGAGTGGGCCAGTCAATGATATGGCCTATTTCACGGTACTGCTTCGGTATATACACCACAATCCAGTGAAAGCGGGTACCGTGCAACGAGTTAAGGATTCTGAATATATTTCCTGGGGCTATTTTGAAGAGACAATAGAACCCTTATTCCAGATATGCGATACGGGAATAATGCTGAACAGGATTCCTTTCAGGGATTTAGAAGAGTGGAAGAATGAGCCGTTGGATGATGAAGTCCAGTGCTTAGACAATGATAAAGACAGACCACGTTTGCGTCTTTCTGAGGCCCAGGTATGGCGAGAGATAATAAAGATAGCCAGTGTGAGCAACTCCAGCAGTTTTCAACAACTAGACAAAAATAACAACGAGAGCCGATGCGCGAGCGAACGCAAAGCCATGCTTGCATGAGCTTGCTGAGCGAGAAAGAGGACGACAAAAGTCAAGCATTACGGATGCAACTGGCTATTGGCGCGTCAGTTTGTCAGATGCAACGACTGGCAGGCTTGGGCCGAGGAATAATCCAACGTGTATAGACGGTGGAATGAACCTGTCCCCTGGCACTCCACCTGTCACTCCGATTTATAATGAGCCGCGCTTTAATTCACCCGATGCCCAAAGGACATATATTCTGGTAGGTAATAAACTGGACAAGACTGGTTACATTAACCGTGAAATCAAGAATAGCGCCACATAGGGAAAGAAAAACCTCATACAGCATATTGACGATGCCGGTCAACATTTCGACATTTATGTGCGTACTTGGAGTTCCATCTTCGATAATTTTGAGATAAGGCACAAGTTCCTGCTCGATAAGCTGCCGATGAAGCGCAAGGCGCTGATGGCGCAAGATAAGGATAACGAAGACCTTCACAAGATAGTGGAGTAAGCAAAAGAATAACTATGGACAAGAAAGTATATTACGGTGAGTACACGTTGAAGCATTGGATAGAACTGTTGCTGAGAAAGGATTTGGAGTTGCCTCCTTATCAGCGTAGTTTTGTGTGGACGGAAGAACAGGTAAAGAGCTTCATAAAAGGTTTACAAGCTGATGGCTTTGTGCCACCAGTTACCATAGGTGTATGTAATTATGCCGGAGAGAATCATAATTTGATACTAGATGGTCAACAGCGCTTGTCAAGTCTGCTGTTGGCATATTTCAAGGTCTATCCCAAGAAGGATGCTTTCCCAAAAGATGAGGGTCAACTTGGACTGGCAGACGGTGGTGCTGAAGAAGACTACGGTGAGCCCGAGGTAGAGTATATCAATTGGTCTCTGCGGATGTTTGTTGATAAAGGACCTGCTGAACAGAAGGTGACAGACTCGCTGAAACCAGAACAATACAACCAAGTTGCCTATGGAATACCTGCAGACTTCTTTGAATCAAAGTTCCTGCCATTCTCTTTCATCATACCAAACGCTGCAACCGAGGCAGAGCAACACGAATTCTACTCAACTGTATTTCGGAACATCAATATCTTGGGGACACCTCTTAACCCGATAGAGAGCCGTCAATCGCTCTATTTCTTGAAGACAGGACTGAAAGATTTCTTTGACCCAGAGTGTTGTCGCAACTTAATGATAGAACTTGTTGGTAAGAATCAGGCCTACGATTTTGTTAGAACGATGTCTCTCCTGTCTCAGTATAAGAAAGAAGGCCGCTTTAACCGACTTGCTCAGAGCTACAAGCCACGGATGGAAAAATTCTTTGAGGAATATATCTATGCCGTTGTGAAAGATAGGGCAGATGGTATGTTCGTCCAGTTCTCATCCATTATTCCCAATAAAGACTATGCTCCACGAATAGCTAAGCTTGCTACTACGCTCCAGCGACTAGAGTACAATAAACTTCATTTCACGTCAATTATTGATGCTGATGTATATATGTTCGGTTTGGTGTATAATACAGTAATAGAAGGAAAGGATATAGACATTACAAGGAAAGATGACTTGCTGAATGCTCTCCAGTGCAAGGTAGCGAGCTTTAAACATGATGAGAGTCATAAAAACTCACCCTCACTGTTGAAACATATGCGAAGCCGTGTTGAATATTCAGTAACTACATTCAATCGTTATGTCTTACGCTCAGCCTCTTAATCATATCCCATTTATCCTGAAGCCAGAAGCAGACTTGGTAAAGGAAGCTATGTGTTCGCTCAATGCTACGAGTGGTGGTATTGAGGCATACCCCATTTGTGGCTATATCCTTCATTCGTTGTTTTTAAAGTTGGCGGGAGCACAAGAGCAAAAACTGAAATGTATATGCTGGGAGATGGCCTGCCGAGACTATGACTATCGCTATGAGCGCTTTGAACGTAGTAGGTATAGCGAATGTTCTGACTATAAAGACAAGTGCATGGTATATAATGACCTCCTGAATGAGATAAAGAAGTATGATGAGGCATTCGTGATAGACGATGCGCTGAAGAATCAAATATTGAATGATTGGAGAAACACGACACAACAGTTGTTTGATAATAGCTTATTGGTAAATAACTTTAGGAAAAGTTATGATGAGTATTTAGCCATGGTGACAGGTATTAATGATAAATGGATTATGAGCGATACTCAATTGCTCACAAAGCAAACTAATCTTGCACTAGTAGAAACTAGACCCACCTGCGGAATGGCTTTGAATGAGATATTCGTAAAATATGTTTATAGAGAGCGAAACCGTTGTGCGCATAACACCAGGTCGTATCAGCACAACTTACCTTCGTTGAAGACGATGATAGCAGAGGACTTTAAATTGCAGAACTATTTTCTTTATATGTCGGTCTTGCTTTTGCTGGATACAATATATGTTAAACTTTTTGAGACCTATTTGGAAAGAGTCAATTAAGAGGTAGATTTCTTTCAGGTTTTCGGGTGACAGGGGAGGCATTCACACAACTTTAATCAATTATGGCAAAGAACGATATATATACAAAGAAGAATTTGTCATCTATTCTCTGGAATTGTTACAATATCATAAGAGGTAATGATAAGTTGTCTCCGGAGGTGGCTTTCGACGAGATAAGTAAAGTTCTTTTTCTAAAAATATGTCAAGAGAGATACTATCCTTCTGCAGATGGCGTGTGTGGAGATGACGAATATAAGAGCGAAAAGAAGGAATACGAAGCGACCACTTCACAAGTATAATATTTACAGAAACTATTCCAAGAGACAAAAGAAAAGTATGCAGATGATGAGATATTTGAAAAATCGGAGAATCTCAGAATCAAGGAAAACAGTTTTGAGAGTATCCTGACAGAACTGAAAACCTATAATTTGGCGACCATCGATGATGATGTGAAAGGTTTGGCTTTCGAAAGTTTTCTGAGCAAGACTTTCGGGGGGGGGCTGGGACAGTTTTTCACACCTAGAACTATCTTAGATTTTATGTTAAACGTACTAGATCCAAAAGTTGGTGAAAAACTCTGTGACCTTTGCTGTGGTTTCGGAGGTTTTTTGATAAAAGCGTTTGAATATGTAAGAAACCAGATAAACAGAGACTATCCTACAGAAGCTGAATGGAGAATAAAAGAACTTTCGAACAAACAGATATATGGGACTGACGCAAATCCTCGGATGACTCGTAAAGCTAAAATGAACATGATCATGCATGGCAATGGACATAGCGGCGTGTTCCACCATGACGGATTGTTGAACATAGGAAATATAACTGACGGTTCATACGCCCTTATAAGATGAATGATAATGTGAAGAATACATTTTCGGAAAATATAGAGGACATTACAGACGCTTCAGTTTTGACGGGTTCCGACCTACTATTGAATTAATCTCATCTATCATATCAAGAAAGATAATAAATGCCCAACAATCTTGAGCGAAAGCGGGGACGATTCTGGAGTAGCACAAGGCACTGAGTCCTTAGCTAATCAATTAGAGTGAGATAAACATCAAGGTAAATTATGTCAGTATTTAAGGACAGGATCTTACTTATTACCGGCGGAACTTGTTTGTTTGATAATGCAGTGTTGAATCGGTTCCTGCGGACCGATAATGGTGAAATACGCTTCTTCTCACGTGACGAGAAGAAGCAGGACGACATGCGGCACGACTTCCAGGCACGTAAGCCGAAGGTGGCAGGGAAGATTAGGTTCTACATCGGTGATGTGCTGAACAAGAGCACGCTGAAGTATGCGATGAAGGGAGTGGACTATGTGTTCCGCGCCGCTGCGTTGAATCAGGTGCCCTGTTGCGAATTTTTTCCGATGGAGGCGGTGATGGCCAATGTCATCGGGACGGACAATGTGCTGGATGCTGCCATCGATGCGAGTGTGAAATGTGTCATTTGCCTCTCCACTGACAAGGCCGTTTATCCTATCTATGCGATGGGTATTACCAAGGGCATCGAGGAGAAAGTTGCTATAGCCAAAAGCCGCAACTCGAGTGACACCAGATCTGCTGCACTCGCTATGGAAAAGTGATGTGCAGCCGTGGCAGTGTCATCCCTCTGCGGATAGACCAGATCCGCAAGGGTAATCCCATCACCATAACCGAACCCAAGATGACACGTTTCATTATGAGCACTGAGGAGGCAGTGGACCTTGTGCACTTAGCCTTCGAAAACGGCAAGAATGGAGACATCCTTGTCCAGAAAGCCCCCGCCTGTGCCATTCAAACCCAGGCCAAAGCGGTGTGCGAGCTCTTTGCGGAATAATCGGCCGCAGGTCTAAGGTTCAAGTGCTGCAGAAGAATTAAAACGCCAAATTCGCGTGATTGGAATAAGACACGGTGAAAAGATGTACGAGACCCTTTCTCAGCAAGGAGGAGGCCGCTAAGGCCGAGGATATGGGAAATTTCTATCGTGTGCTGGCTGATAACCGCGACCTCAACTACGATAAGTACTTCAAGGAAGGCGATGCTAAGCGGGCTAAGATTGAGGAGTTTAATTCCGACAATACTCGTCGGCTGAACCTAGAGGAAACGAAGGCCAAGATCGCCTCTTTGGAGTATATCCAGAACGAGTTGAATGGCATCACAAATGTGCTGAAGTAACTAAGACTAAGGTTTCATTATGAACATCCTGTACATTCTCGGTAATGGTTTTGATCTGTCACTAGGGCTTGATACCAGTTACAGATCTTTCTTGAAGCACTATCTTAATAGCCATCAGCCTAATACAGACCCCTTCATTAAGGACTTTCAGGATGAAGTGTGGAAGGATATTGAAACATGGACGGATTTAGAGACAAATCTCGGGCAATGGTTAAATGACAAGGTAACAAGAGAAAGAGCTATAGCCGTTCACGATGACCTGGTTAATGAACTGTCATTGTATATGAAGAATGAGCAGGAGAGGTTAAAACCAGAGGCCAAGGTGCGAGAACAGATTCTTTCTAATATGGCAAACGTCTCTCATCATCTGAATCGGAATTTGGACTCAAGAGACATTACAAATTACATCTTGAAGCATGTGAATAATACTCCTCACGTTATTAACACAATCACTCTAAATTATACTGATACTTTTGAGCGCCTTGCCCTTAAGGAAGGTGAGAATGTGTTTCAATGCACAGATAACAAGATTAACTTCTTATTCAATCGTCCCATCCATGTTCATGGTACTGTGGATGAGGGGATTGTGCTGGGTGTAAATGACGAGAAACAGATACACAACAAGCAGTTGGTAAAGGAGAATAGCATTCAAAACCGGTTTATAAAAACTTCAACGATTAACAACGTCTATAGAACGGGTTTTGAAGAACAAGTGACAAATGCGATAGACGCGGCCCATTTGATATGTGTGTACGGAACATCTTTTGGTAAGACAGACAAGCGTATTTGGAATCGCATTATGAATCGTGTTGTGAATAAAAACGTACAGGTCATTCTTTTCCATTACGGAATTGAAACCTTTGGAGGAAACGAAGGCCCCAAAATGGTGGATAAGGTGGAGAAGATGAATAGGCTGTTTGTTTCCTACGGAATTGCGTCCGATACAGGCCGTCCTGTATCCATTCCATCCAACTTGTTGGGTGTATATAACTCTGATATTTTCAATATTAAAGTCGATGTTCTGAATCAGAAACCAGTCTATTTGCCTGACGAGGCAGAGATGTTGGCAAGGACACAAAAATCCATAGAAGAGGCTCTGAGAGTAAAGTAAAGAAATAATACCACATACCAATGAAAGGAATAGTACTCGCCGGAGGGTCCGGCACGCGGCTTTATCCGATTACCAAGGGTGTTAGCAAACAGTTGTTGCCCATCTACGACAAGCCGATGGTGTATTACCCCATCAGTGCGCTGATGCCGGCAGGAATTAAGTGAACGTGGCAGGGGAACCGAAATAAACAATAACGATATACGATAATGAAGAAAGTAATGTTAGTGTTTGGAACGCGGCCGGAGGCGATTAAGATGTGTCCGCTGGTCAAGGAGTTCCAGAAGTGTCCCGAGGAGTTTGAGACGATAGTGTGTGTGACGGGACAGCACCGCGAGATGCTGGATCAGGTGCTACGCATCTTCGCCGTGAAGCCAGACTTTGACCTCAATATCATGAAGCAGGGACAGGACCTGTACGACGTCACCGCCCGCGTGCTCACAGGTATGCGCGACGTGTTCAAGGAGTGCAAGCCTGATGTGGTGCTGGTCCACGGCGACACCACCACCTCTACCGCCGCTGCCCTCGCTGCGTTTTACCAGCAGATTCCTGTGGGCCACGTGGAGGCCGGCCTCCGCACCCACAACATCTACAGTCCATGGCCCGAGGAGATGAACCGCCAGATCACAGGCCGCATCGCTACTTACGACTTCGCCCCCACGCCCCTCAGCGAGCAGAACCTTCTCGACGAGAAGGCTCAGGGCCGGATTTTCGTCACCGGCAACACCGTCATCGATGCCCTCCATATGGTGGTCGATAAGCTCAAGAGCGACAAGGCTCTTGCCGATGAGCAGGTCAATGTCCTCAAGACCGCAGGGTACGATGTCATTCGCCTTGACAACGGACGCAAGCTGGTGCTGATAACCGGCCACCGCAGAGAGAACTTCGGCGAAGGCTTCATTTCGATGGTCACTGCGATGAAAGACCTCAGCGAGAAATACCCCGAGGTCGATTTCGTCTATCCGATGCACCTCAACCCCAACGTACGCAAGCCCATCCACGAAGTGTTCGGCGAAGACCTCACCAAGTACAGCAACTTCTTCTTCATCGAACCGCTGCAGTACCTTGAGTTCGTCTATCTGATGGAGAAATCCACCGTCGTCCTCACCGACAGTGGCGGCATCCAGGAAGAGGCCCCCGGCCTGGGCAAGCCCGTCCTTGTGATGCGCGACACCACCGAGCGTCCCGAAGCCCTCAAGAGCGGCACCGTCCACCTCGTGGGCACCAATCACGACCTCATCGTCAGTGAAGTCAGCACCCTCCTCGACGACCCGCAGGCCTACGAGCGTATGTCCAAGGCCGTCAACCCCTACGGCGACGGCAAGGCCTGCAGCCGCATCGTCCGGGTACTCAAGGGTGAGCAGGTCGATAGATACGAGGTGAAGTAGATATTCACGGACAATTAATGGATAATTTCTGACAATTAATGTTTGAATAATAAATACACAGTAACAATATGATCAACGTAATTGGCCTCGGCTACATCGGTCTTCCGACCGCCCTTATGATGGCATCCCACGGTGTGGAAGTCATCGGTACAGACTTCAACAAAGAATTGGTGGCAACCCTCAATGCCGGTAAGACGACCTTCAAGGAAGACGGTCTTGACGAGCTCTTCGCCGCAGCCGTCAAGGCGGGCATCAAGTTCACCACCGAGTATCAGAAGACGGATATGTACATTGTCTCCGTCCCGACCCCCTACGACAAGTTCTCCAAGAAGGTGGACGCCTGCTACGTCGTCGCTGCCGTCAAGGAAGTGATGAAGGTATGCCCCAAGGGAGCCACCGTCGTCATCGAATCCACCGTCAGCCCCGGCACCATCGACAAGTTCGTCCGTCCCGTCATCGAAGCCAACGGCTTCAAGATTGGCGAAGACATCAACCTCGTCCACGCCCCCGAGCGCATCATCCCCGGCAATATGGTCTATGAGCTGCTGCACAACAACCGCACCATCGGAGCCGACTCCAAGGAAATCGGCGAGAAGGTCAAGAGCTACTACGCCTCCTTCTGCCAAGGCGAAATCGTCGTCACCGACATCCGCACGGCCGAGATGACCAAGGTCGTCGAGAACACCTACCGTGCCGTCAACATCGCCTTTGCCAACGAGCTCAGCCGCATCTGCCGTCACGACAATATGGATGTCTATGAGATTATCCGCATCTGCAATATGCACCCGCGTGTAAACATCCTCCAGCCCGGTCCCGGCGTAGGCGGCCATTGTATCAGCGTCGATCCCTGGTTCCTCGTGGGCGACTATCCTCAGCTTGCCAAGGTCATCGATGAGTCGATGAAGACCAACGACTACCAGCCCGTCTTCGTCCTCGAGCGCATCCACGAGATTATGGAGAAGCACGGCATCACCGACAACCGCCGCATCGGCCTCTACGGCCTCACCTACAAGGAAAACGTCGATGACATCCGCGAGAGCCCGACCCTTCAGATGCTTGACATCCAGGAGCGTCACCTCGCCCGTCCGCTGAAGACCTTCGACCCCTTCTTCACCGAGAAAGCGATTGTCAAGAACCAGATTCTCGACTTCGACCAGTTCCTCTCCGAGGTGGATATGGTAGTCATTATGGTCAAGCACGCACACATCAAGCAGAACTGGGACAAGCTCAAGGGCAAGGTGATTCTGGATTGCCATAATATCTGCCCGCTGGAGGGAGTTTATCATATTTAAGCGTGCCCGTTTGTGGAGAACGCACCAGTCTTTCTCCACAAACCATATCGAATAGAATAACTGTTGAAAAGTATGTGTGAGAACCAAAATACAGAAACACTTTTTGGCCGTTCAGAAGTTCAAGGTTTTATCAGTCAGCTTGACAGTATAATTAACCGAATGGCAAATAATAGTGCCAATGCCAAAAATTGGCTGATGACACTCATTGCCGCTGCTATCGCAATACAATGGAGTCAAGAGCAGTTGCAGAACGTTTTGTGGCTTCTTGTGCCTACTGGCTTGTTTATGCTTACTGATATGTATTATTTGGGCATGGAACGCCACTTCAAGGAACTCCAAGCAAAGTTTGTGGATGATGTCCGTGCAGGTAAGGAAATCAAGGAGACTGTATATAACATCCCCCAAACGACGAAATGCGAACAGGTTTGTAATACTTTCCGTACTATCGACTCCCTTTCCATCTGGCCTTTTTATCTGATTGTTATTGGTTGTATTTTCGCCGTAAAATATCTGTTTTAACACACTGAACATAAACTGTGGAATTTATACTAACCATATGAGTGTAGCACAGAGAGCATTTAATCGTGATTCTAACGAGTTGTCAAAAAGGTTAAAACGACCATTTCGGCTCGTAGCTGATATGATGCCCGAAGGCTTTACCGACGATGATTATGTTGAAACCTTTAAGGAATGCTTCCCGGGTCTTTGGCAAGCAGTCGTAGAGTTCAAGATGGAACATGACCTTTTGGACAAGGAGCGTCGAAGGCTACATAAAACAGGAGTGCAGTACAATTTTCCTGAACCGTTAGAATATGTGTTTTCCAAGTCCAAAGCAGTAAGGAAGAACAAGCGTGATCAGCATAAACGAGGAGAGATTTCTCCGGAGCAAGAACGAATAGCCTTACACGATAAGTATTCCAAACGAGCCGTAAAGAAGGAGCGCGAGAAAGCGGAGAAGAGACAGGCGATTGGAGAAATGCAGCAGGAGGTTACACCCATACATGCAAACTATTTCATAGATACCTATTTCGCAGTAAAGCACAAAAGACCTGAAGATGTCCATACAAGAATGCGGATTTTGGAAGAGGCCGCCAAGTTCACTTGCGAGGAAACCGAGGTATTCATGCGGAAAGTAAACTCCACGGAGCGTAACTACCATCTTCGCAGCTTTGCCTTCAAAACTTTACAACAACAGTTTGGTCATACTGCCGTTCATTTACATAGTAATAGAAATGGGAAGATGCATCCAGGAGATGGTATAGAACCCAGGAAGATGGATACCCCAGAACTCTTGATGCAGGAGATATACCAGTCCGAATACGACTTGGAAGCATACAAGGTTTTTGATGTGTTCCTTTCTCACAGTTCAAAAGACTACGACGAGATAATAAAGATAAAGGCAATGCTTAATCGTCAGGGTCTAACAGTATATGTTGACTGGATTGAAGATAGGAATGCACTTAAACGTGAGTTGACCAGTGTTGATACAGCAAAAGCACTTATCGAGAGAATAAAACAGTCGAGGGCTATACTTTATGTTTTGACGAGTACAAGTATCACTTCTGTCTGGACACCTTGGGAATTAGGATACGCACAAGCTTTGGGAAAGAAGATTTGTGTGCTTCCGTTAGAAGAGGGGGTAAAGGCACCAGAGTATTTAGACTTGTACGAAAAGACAGAATTGATTGACAACAGAAAACTTGCTATTCAAGGTGACGGTACTCGCCTTCTCTTGGAGGAATGGCTAGACAATTAACATGATGGCAGACTTACACAACGTATTTATTTCACACTATGGTGAGGATGAGAAATCCTTAGACACTCTCAAACAAAGGTTAAGAGACCACGGTTGCGATGCTCGTAATAGTTCGGTGGAGAAGAAGAAATACCGCCCTTACAGAGTGACCGACGCTACCATTGCCCGCTACTTGCGAATCTGCATTCGTTGGGCAAGGACATTCATTGTGATGATAGGTGAGCACACCCACGAACGCAAGTGGGTGAACTATGAGATTCGTCAAGCGGCACGTCAGGGAAAAACAATTGTGGGCATCTATATGCATGGTTGTAAGAACGATGTAGAGCTGCCAGGGGCTTTCAAGGAATATGGAGGCACAACCCTCGGCTGGAACTCAATAGATAAATTGATAGATGTGATAGATGGCAAGATGCCCGTGAATGAGAAACCTGATGGAATGCCTGTCACCGGCCCGGTTTCCTATCCAATGATTTACATTAAATGCAATTAGACCATGAACTGTTTCAGATATAAGATGGATCATGATTTTGGATTTGCTCCGAATCCATTTCATGGGGTTTTGACTCTTGCTACTTGTAAGGGCACACAAGTTCGTAATAATAGCCATTTGCAGATAGGTGATTGGGTCATCGGCCTTGGGAGCGTGTCTATGGGCAACCTTGGCCGTATTATCTTTGCTATGCAGGTTAATGAAAAGATTACCTTCGACCAGTATTGGGAAGACGAGCGTTTTGCTATGAAAAAGCCCATCCTCAATGGAACACTTGTCCAAATGTATGGCGACAACTGTTATCATACGGTGGCTGGAAAGGTCGTTCAAGAACCCTGTGCACACCGTAAGTCTGCGGAGGAAATTAACACCGAGCATCGCAGACGTGACAGCGCAGGTAAGTATGTGTTGCTGGCAAACCGATTCTACTACTTTGGAGACCAATGCCCCGAGATTCCAGAACAGTTCTCCTATATACTAAATAACAGTAGAGGAACCAAGTTTTGGGACTTGGCTGGCGATGATGCCAAAATCAATGCTTTCATTCAGTGGTTAGATGACACCTTCGGTACCGGCATTCATGGCGACCCGTGCAACTGGAAAGAGTTTAACCTCCCCAAACTAGACATTTATGAGGATTAAAAAGTCGTGTAGTGTGGTGCCCAGCGATGCAACGCTGAAATACTACTTTTACTTCATTCAAGAGCGCATGAACATCTTCTGGAGGCGATGTGAGGGGAGGGCGAGTCTAACTAATGACCCTATCCTCAAGGAGTATAAATTTACTAATGTGTATCGTGCATGCGACCGTGTTAGTCAGTACCTTATCCGTAATGTTATCTATAAGGATTTGAATAATTATAGTTCAGAAGATGTGCTTCTACGTATCCTAGTATTTAAGGTGTTCAATCGCATTGAGACTTGGGAATACCTTCGGCAATTGACAGATGTGACAGTCCAATCTTTCGATGTTGAGAAGTTGAGTAAGGCTCTAAGCCAAAGGCAACATGACTACCCCATTTTCTCTAACGCCTATATGATGACCGGCAGCTACTCTGGCTATGCGGGAATCAATACCAAACATCAGGTTTGGCTTCAGATGATAGAAGACGAATTCATTAAAGGACAAGGACTAAGAAAGGTACTAGAAGCCGGTTCTATGGCCGAGGTATATAACCAACTCAGAAACTATCCTCTGATAGGTGACTTTCTGGCTTACCAATACACCATTGATTTCAATTACTCCCCTTACTTGAACTTCGATGAGAATTCTTTTGTCAAAGCAGGTGTGGGTGCAGTAAGGGGTATTAAGAAGTGTTTCTCCTCTTATGGTGATGACTTTGAGGATGCTATTTACTACATTCACGATCACTTTGATGAACTTCAAGAACGTTATGGTTATACTCAGTTTCGTCCACTTCCTGGTCGCAAGCCTAAGTTGATTGATTTGCAGAACTGTTTCTGTGAGACCGACAAGTATCTTCGCGCCAAAATGCCGGAGCTCAGGGTGGGTAATGTGCGTATCAAGCAGCATTACAGGCCGTCTTCTGAAGGTATTGATTTTTTCTTCCCGGAGAAATGGGGCGTGGTAGGGCATATAAGAAGGCAACCCAAGCAAGAAACCCTGTTTGCGCTATGAAGTTGAATGAGATAACAATAGAGATAACGCAGCAATGCCCCAATAGGTGTCTCTATTGTTCATCTTTGTCGGATATTGACAAAACTCGTTATCTTGACTTTGACACTATCTGCCTGATTGTGGATGATGCCAAGTCATTGGGGGCGAAAAGTGTTTCACTCTCTGGAGGAGAGCCCTTCCTTAATACGGACATAATTAACATTGTTGATTACATTCATGCGAGAGGGCTGAAACTGCGGCTGTATTCCAGTGGAATATATTTCAATGGTATTTCTTTTTCTTCAATACCGGCAGTATTGTTGGAGGCTATCAAAGGTAAAGTTGACACTCTTATTTTTAACTATGAGACCACCGATGCAGATCTTTATGCCACGATAATGGGAACACGTAGGGATAATCTTGCCTTGTTAGAAGAAAGCATCGCGAATGCCATAGCAATAGGCATACCGGTTGAGACCCATTTGGTTCCTATGCACTGTAACTTCAGACAGATTCCTGATGTATTGAACAAGCTTTATTCTATGGGGATATCAAATGTCAGTTTTCTGCGTCTGGTTCCACAAGGACGTGTATTGGAGAATAGGTCATTAGTGGTATTGAGTTTAGAAGAACAAGAGGAGTTAAAACAGATACTCGCAATACTCTCAGAGACATACGAAGGAAAGATTCGTCTTGGCTTACCATTCTCCGTTAGAAAGGCTTCTTGCGGAACAGGCTCTGTAAAATTGACTGTTCGTTATGATGGTTACGTATTTCCTTGCGAAGCTTTCAAGGATGGAATGATGGAAATATGCGAGGGTGTAACTCCAGACAATGTGAAAGAAAAAAGATTGAAAGAAATCTATGAGACATCCTCATATCTCAGAAGAGTGCGAGAGGACTTAAAAGCATTTTCAACTTGCGGTGCTGATGAGCACTGTTATGGGCAGTATTGTCAGAAGAATCGTGAAAAAAAAGATTTACGACAAAGGTAAACGTTCTATAATACAGTAATCTTCGGATAAAATCGTTAATGAGTACAAATAATACAAAACAGGCAGCTTGGGTGGCGATAGGGAGTCTGTTCTCTTTCGCTGTGGGGATAATTAGCCCGATGATCCTGAGTCGCTATTTTACGATAGGCGATTACGGAACATATAAGCAGGTGATGTACGTGTACACCACCTTGCTGTCTGTGTTTACACTGGGGCTGCCTAAGGCTTATGCTTATTTTCTGCCTAAGCACCCATACGAGGAATCAAAGGCAATTATCAACAAGATTACCATCCTGTTCTTACTTCTGGGTGGAGCCTTCTCGCTGGCTCTGTTTCTTGGTGCGGAGCCGATTGCGCG